>Ga0366789_1070_pt1 | contig 23005 bp, 18 predicted proteins | sample TotcelHN113001N8_FD_207042 | JGI IMG/M metagenome (GOLD analysis project Ga0366789, IMG submission 207042) | Enriched cells from coal bed in the Powder River Basin, Montana, United States - Total cells N11 rep2 HSBNCT.N11.300.1.N8 ... | reverse complement strand
CAGGGACTGCCAGCAAACAAAGTGGAATGCTAGAATAATTGGAGTCGGTAAACCATCATGAATGAAAATATCGCAGACAGGTTGCGCTACTGCACGACATTGCCGAGTCTGCCTGCGGTCGCAATCAGAATCATTGATCTGGCTAATAATCCAGATACCAACATGGCGCAAATTGCCGACCAGGTTGCGCTCGACCCCGCTCTTGCCGCCAAATTCCTGAGAGTTGCCGTTTCCCCGCTTTTTCGCAGTCGGCGCGCCACGACAAGCGTGCGGCAGGCAGTGAGCCTGCTGGGGACCCACGGAGCGATCATGATTGCCCTCTCATTCTCGCTTACCCAGTCGTTCCGCAACCAGGTAAAGGGTGCAAACGTTGACAGTCTTTCTTTCTGGCGCCGCGCCATTCTCTCCGCCTTGTCGGCACGGGTGCTAGGCGAAAAACTCGGCCTGAAAAGGGTGGACGAACTGTTCCTGGCGGGGTTATTGCAGGACATCGGAATCCTTGTAATGGACGTGGTGGCGCCGGACGAGTATGCGGAAATCTTCAACCAGGAACTGGATGGGGACGCCCTGCTGAGCGCTGAGCGCGAAAAATTCGGGATCGGTCATGATGAGATCGGGCATTGGCTGCTGCAGAAATGGAAGCTTCCAAAGTATCTTGCCTTGTCCTGCCTGGCACGCAACGATCAGGCCCGGCAAGCTGAAGACGCGACGAACATGACATCGTGCGTTGCCGTATCGAGTTATATTGCCGACAGCCTGCTCAGGCATGAGGACGCGGACGTGGCAGCCAATACCGCCAGAAAAGCACAAGAATTGCTGGGGTTGGAGCAAAATGATTTCAGCAATGTATTGGAAAAGGTAATGGCAATCCTGCCGGAAATTGCCGATTTGTTTGACGTTCCGGTACTGAGCACGTCTGACATTGCTTCCCTCATGGTGGAGGCAAATGATCTGCAATTGTTGCGCAACCTGAACAAGTCGGGTGAACTGGAAGGGTATTCTCAGCGCGACGCGCTGACCGGTGCGCATAACCGCGGTTATCACGATACCGTATTCCAGCGCGAATTCGACCTTGCCACGCGCCATGGCTGGCCGCTCTCGGTCGCAATGCTCGACCTTGATCATTTCAAGGCCGTCAATGACACCTTCGGTCATCCCGCCGGAGACGCGGTTCTCATTTCAGTTGTGCGCACAGTGCAAAGCCAGCTTCGTCCAGACGATATTTTCGCTCGTTATGGCGGCGAGGAATTCGTCCTGATACTGCCCGGCATGCCATTGGATTCCGCAGTCCGGCTACTTCTGCGCCTGAAAGAAAGCATTGCATCAGTTCCGCATCTGTATCAGGGCAGCAGGCAGATTACCGTTACCACCTCCATCGGACTGGCCGCCCATATGGATCAGGGCGTGCAATTCTCCAGTACGGAGGAAATGATACACGCGGTTGACAAGTCGCTGTATGCCGCCAAAAAAGCCGGCCGCAACCAGATAGAAATCTGGGGCGCGGTCAGCAACCAAAAATGACGATGGATCTCTCCTTGTTTGTTTTCCCCGCGAGTCCGCTGGCTATCGTGATAGCGGCGATCTTCGGACTCTTGATAGGCAGCTTTTTGAATGTCGTGATTTATCGCGTGCCGAAGATGATGCAACGCGAATCGGACAATTACATTGCCTTCGAAAGCGACAAGCCGGTACCGCACTCTGACCGTTTCAATTTGCTGGTTCCGCGCTCAGCCTGTCCGCACTGCGGCCACGGCATTACCGCTTTTGAGAATATTCCGGTTTTGAGCTACCTCTTGCTGGGCGGTAAATGCAGCAAGTGCAAGGCCGTCATTCCGCTGCGCTACCCGCTGATAGAACTGTTTACGGGCATACTCTCCGCGCTTGTGGTCTGGCGCTTTGGCGCAGGCGCCAAAGGCTTGTCGGCGCTGGCATTTACTTACTTCCTGATCGCACTGACTTTCATCGATGCCGATACGCAACTGTTGCCGGATGACCTGACGTATCCGCTTCTATGGTGCGGCTTGCTGTTTAACCTGAACGGCACTTATGTGACCTTGCATGACGCTGTAATCGGGGCCATCGCCGGTTACCTGTCGCTTTGGACGATCTACTGGCTGTTCAAATTGACGACCGGCAAGGAAGGCATGGGCTATGGCGATTTCAAATTGCTGGCCGCGCTGGGTGCATGGTTCGGCTGGGTCATGCTCCCCGTCATCATTTTGCTGTCATCGGTTGTAGGGGCCGTGGTAGGTATCGGATTGATCGTGTTTACGAAGCGAGGCCGCGACAATCCGATTCCGTTCGGTCCGTATCTGGCTGCTGCCGGGATAATTGCACTCTTCTACGGCAGACCTTTGCAGCAGGCTCTCTTCGGACTCTTGTATTGATGGCGACGGATTCCTTTAATAAATTGGCGCCGCGCAGGTTCTCGGTCGGGCTCACCGGAGGCATCGGCAGCGGCAAAACTACCGTAGCAAACCTGTTCGCCGACCGCGGCGCCAGCATTGTTGATACCGACGCGATTGCGCATTCGCTGTCCGCTCCTGACGGCTTGGCAATTCCAGCCATTCGGGCACAATTTGGAGATGACTTCATCAATCCGGACGGCTCGATGAATCGTGCAAGAATGCGTGAACGCGTCTTTTCCGATCCTCCTGCGCGAAAAACCCTGGAAGCGATTCTTCATCCGCTGATAAGGAGCGAATCCGACCTCGCCATGAAGGAAGCGCCGGGTGAATATGTCATTTTCGTTGTCCCTCTTCTGGTGGAATCGTCAGAGTGGAGAATACGGGTGGCGCGAATCCTGGTGGTGGACTGTCCGGAGGACGTGCAAATCCGGCGCGTGGTCGCCCGCAACGGAATGAGCGAAACAGCGGTGCGCGCGATCATGTCGACACAGGCTGCGCGCGCGGAGCGGTTGGCTGCCGCTGACGATGTGATAGTCAATGACGACGGAGCCGCAAAACTTATTCCGGAGGTAGACCGCCTGCACCAGTTGTACAAGATGCTGGCGGCAGCAAGCAAAGCATAAATTTATAATTAAAGGCGGTAGCGTTTGTAATTTTTCGCTGCTTCATTCAGAATCACATGATGTTCATCGGGCAAATGAAAGAGAAATCGTTTTGATTATCTACGAATACCCTTTCAACGAGCGTGTCCGCACGTTGTTGCGATTGGAAGACCTGCACGAAAAGTTCACGTACTTCCTGCATCAGGAGCACTCTTTTCAACATCATATTGCGATTGCGACTATTTTCGAAATGCTGGAAGTCGCTGGTCGCGTCGATCTGAAATCCGACCTGCTGCAAGAACTGGAACGGCAAAAGCAAACCCTGATGAGTTTTCGATCGCATCCGAATGTACAGGCCGAAGCGCTGAATACGATTCTGGACGAGTTGGAGCAAGTTAGCGTTGCCCTGGCTGCTTCGCAGGGAAGAACCGGTCAGAATATTCGCGAAAACGAATGGCTGATGAGCATACGCGGACGCACCATTATTCCAGGCGGAGCCTGCGAGTTTGACCTGCCGTCGTATTATGCGTGGCAACAGCGATCGCCGCAGCAACGCTTTGCCGATATAGCAAACTGGTTTGCGCCGCTGTCGCCGCTTTTTAGCGCCCTTAGCTTGGTGTTGCGTCTTCTGCGCGACTCGGGTCAACCGGTCAAGATAAGCGCGCAGGCGGGCAGCTACCAGCAGATGTTGCAGGGCCGCGTATACCAGATGCTGCGCCTGAATGTAGATGCAAATCGCGGCGCTATTCCGGAAATATCCGCTAATAAATATATGTTGTGGGTACGCTTTACCTCGCAGGACGGCGACCTGAAACCGAAAGTATTCGAAGATGATGTTCCGTTTGAGCTTACCCTCTGCAATTTCTGAGAGTTTCCCATGCCCCCGATAGTGATGTGCCCCACCTGCGGAAAAAAAGTCGAGTGGACGGAAAAGAATCCGTATCGTCCTTTCTGTTCCGAACGCTGCAAGCAAATTGACTTGGGCGCCTGGGCCGAGGAGAAATACAAGGTTCCGGCCGCAGATAATCCTGAAGAGGGAGACGAAGAAGGAAATCAGCAGGATTGATTTCAAGCAATTCTTGACTCCTGATGTACTTAATTGATGCCTGCGTTGTACTTCATGCCATGCGATAATATTTTTTTGTACGGACTGGCAAAAAAGGCGGATCGGCCGTCTTCTTTCTCAGACCGCAGAATGGCAGGTAAATATGTTACTGATGATCGACAATTACGATTCATTCACCTACAACCTGGTCCAGTACTTTGGGGAACTGGGGGTTGAGGTGCGCACCTTTCGCAACGATGCGATAACGATCGATGAAATCGCTGCGATGAAGCCGGGCCACATATGCATTTCGCCTGGCCCGAAGACGCCAGCGGAAGCGGGTATATCGGTGCCGGTTCTGCAGCATTTTGCGGGCAAGATTCCGATTCTGGGCGTCTGTCTCGGCCATCAGGCAATTGGCGCCGCGTTCGGCGGCAAGGTTATTCGTGCGCAGGAAATCATGCACGGCAAGACTTCCATGGTGACGCATAAAGAGCTGGGAGTTTTTCGCGGCTTGCCGAATCCGTTTACCGTCATTCGTTACCATTCGCTTGCAATCGAACGCAAATCGCTGCCCGACTGCCTGGAAATCACTGCCTGGACCGATGACGGCGAAATCATGGGTGTCCGGCACAAGGAACTTGCGGTGGAAGGTGTCCAGTTTCACCCCGAGTCGATTCTTTCCGAGCACGGCCACGCGCTGCTTAAAAACTTCGTGTCCGCATGACGTTGCGGCGTAGCATCCTGCGCCGCATTCTTACCTAATTTTTTATGTCTATTACACCTCAAGAAGCCTTGTTGCGCTGCATCGAGCACCGCGAAATCTTTCATGACGAAATGTTGTCGCTGTTTCGGTGCCTGATGAACGGAGAGATGTCGCCGGTCATGATCGCCGCTCTGACGATGGGGCTCAGGGTCAAAAAAGAAACTGTCGGCGAGATTGCCGCTGCCGCGCAGGTAATGCGCGAATACTCGACCAAAGTCACGGTTGCCGAGCCGGAAAAATTGCTCGATATCGTAGGCACCGGCGGCGACGGGGCGCATACGTTCAATATATCCACCGCTTCGATGTTTGTCGCCGCGGCAGCCGGCGCCCGCATCGCCAAGCATGGAGGACGCAGCGTTTCATCCTCATCCGGGAGTGCCGACGTGCTGGAAGCTCTCGGCGTCAATATCAACCTTCAGCCGGAACAGATCTCTCAGTCGATCGACCAGACCGGGATTGGCTTCATGTTCGCGCCAAATCATCATGCGGCGATGAAGCACGCGGCGGCGGTGCGCCGTGAACTCGGCGTGCGAACGATCTTCAATATTCTCGGCCCGCTGACCAATCCCGCCCATGCCGCTAACGTGATGATGGGCGTGTTCCATCCGGATCTGGTCGGTATTCAGGTGCGGGTTCTGCAGAAGATGGGCGCGCAACGCGCGCTCGTCGTGTGGGGTCGCGACAATCTCGACGAGGTATCGCTCGGCTCGTCGACGATGGTGGGCGAACTGATTGACGGCAAGATCCGCGAATACGAGATTCACCCGGAAGACTTCGGCATCCCGATGATTGCCACCCGTAACTTTCAGGTTTCGGGAGCCGCCGAATCGAAGCAAAAGATTTTGGAAGCTCTCGAAGATCGTCCCGGCCCGGTACGTGAATTGGTGGCATTGAATGCGGGTGCGGCCTTATATGCGGCCGGCGTTACCGCATCGATTGCCGATGGCCTGGATAAAGCCCGCCAGACGATTGCTTCCGGGGCGGCTCGCGCCAAGATGGATCAGTTCGTTATGGTTACGCAGCGGCTCGGCGCAGGTTGACCGTTTCGCCTTTGCATTTTTCGTTATTACCGATTCAATAAAGCATGTCCGACATCCTGAACAAGATACTGGCTGTTAAAGCCGATGAAGTCGCCGCGGCCAAGAATTACCGATCGCTTGCCAGCCTGCGCCTCGATGTGGAGTCCGACCAGGAAGCGCGACGGGCATTGCGCAGATTCGAAGCTAGCCTGCGCACGAAAATTTCCGAGGGCAAGGCGGGCGTGATTGCCGAGGTGAAGAAAGCCTCGCCGTCAAAGGGGATATTGCGCCCCGATTTCAACCCATCCGAAATTGCAAAGAGCTATGCAGAGCATGGCGCCGCATGCCTGTCCGTACTCACGGACATAAAGTTCTTCCAGGGTTCGCCGGAATATCTGCAGCAGGCGCGCTCCGCCTGTGCTCTGCCCGTAATGCGCAAGGATTTCATCATCGATTTTTACCAAATCTATGAAGCACGCCTCTGGGGAGCGGATGCCATTCTGCTGATAGTCTCTGCTCTCGATGCAGGCCACATGGCCGAACTCGAGGTTTGCGCGCACGAACTTGGCATGAACGTGCTGGTAGAGGTGCATGATGGCGCCGAACTGGATGCGGCATTGCGCTTGAAGACGCCGCTGCTCGGAATCAACAATCGCAACCTGCGTACTTTTGAGACTTCGCTGCAAACTACGCTCGGCCTGCTGCAGAAAATTCCCAAGGACAAGCTGGTTGTGACTGAATCGGGCATACTGAAACCCGACGATGTGAAGCTAATGCGCGACGCCAACGTGCATGCGTTCCTTGTTGGCGAGGCTTTCATGCGCGCGCCCGAGCCGGGTGAAGAACTGGCGCGGCTGTTTGGTTAATTCTGTGCTGAGTTATCTCCGTCTGTTGTAGCCGGAGCCTTCATGCAGATCGGCGAATCGCAATTGCCCGCCAGCCAGACGCCTGCGGTCAGGGGTTTTTGTATTGCTTTTCGATCAGTCCTGAAGCCACGCCTGACGCGCCGCGACTGCGGCCCGCAGCTTGTTCTGGACGGTCAAGGCAAATCGCGGGGCCTTATCCCCATTCAGTTCCACCTCGAATTTCATCAGTTCATCGCGCCGGAATGCATGCACGGTAATTACAGCTCCGACCGGATAGCGCGCCAGCAGCTTATCCACGCCGGCCGCGGGATTGTCCATCGGAACGCGCAGCCCGTCGATCGCAACCAGCAGGTCGCCCGCAGAAAGCCCGGCCCGGTGCGCGGCGCCGCCTTCATATACATTGGCGAGCCTCAAATCGCCGCCCGCATTGACAATACGCGCCTCTAGGCTGGGCTTGTTCAAGCTACGCTCGTCATCCATCGAAACGCCGAAAGAGGCAAGCAACCCGGCTAGAGGCAGCTCGTCGGTGCCGCGCACGTACTGATTGAAAAAACGGCGCAGCTTCAGCCCGCTCATTTCATCAATCAGAGCTTCGATTTCCATCTCCGTAATGCCAAGTCCCGCCGCTGGAGACGCATAGAAGTCACGGCCATAGCGTTGCCATAGCGCACGCATGACGTCATCGAGCGACTTCTGGTTCTTAGTTTTGCTGCGTATGGTCAGGTCGAGCGCTAGCGCCACCAGCGAACCCTTGGTGTAATAGTTGGCCAAGGCGTTCGGCGAATTCTCATCCTGCCGATAGAATTTGATCCAGGCATCGAAGCTTGCGTCCGCAAGGCTTTGTTTATTGCGGCCACTGCCTCGCAGCACGCTGTTGGCAGTTTTGGCTATGCGGCGTAAGTAAGCGCTCACATCTATAAGGCCGCTGCGTACCAGCATCAGGTCGTCGTAATAGCTGGTGAACCCTTCGAATACCCACAGAAGCGGGGTGTAGCTTTCCTTCTGCAGATCGTACGGCGCAAAAGCAGCGGGCTTGATGCGCTTGACATGCCATGTATGAAAATATTCATGGCTGCAAAGGCCGAGAAAGTTTTGGTAGCCTTCGGCAGAATGTCCGCTGCCGATCGCCGGCAGATCACTGCGCGAGCATAGCAATGCAGTTGATGCCCGATGCTCCAGGCCGCCGTAACCATCCCCAACCGCCATGATCAGGAATGTGTAGCGTTTCATCGGCGCCAGCATGCTTTCCGGCTCGAAAAAGGCAATCTGCGTTTCGCACAAGGTCTTCAAGTCGGCCGTAATCCGGCCAACGTCCAGATTCGGGACGCATCCGGTAATGGCGATCTCGTGCGGAACGCCATGCACTTCGAAGCTTGCCAGCACGAAGTTTCCCATTTCGACCGGATGGTCGATCAGTTCGTCATAATCAGTCGCGACATAGCTGCCGAAATCATGGCGCTTCGCTTTCAATTCGGGGAGGGAGGTGGCTATGAGCCATTTTTTGCAGGCAGCGGCGTTGGGGCGGCGGATATCGACCACATGCGGCAGGCTCTCTTGCCCCACCGCACGCAAAAACACGCTTGAGCCGTTGAAGAAAGCATGCGTCTGGTCGAGGTGGGCGGTACGCACCGACAGATCCCACGCATACACGTCGTACCAAAGGGTCAGCGGCCCATTGCAGTGCGCCGCCCGCCACGTGTGCTTGTCGAGCTTTTCAAGCTTGATGATCTTGCCGCCGGATTCGGCGCGGATCTGTACGATGTTTCGGGCGAATTCGCGAATCATGTAGCTGCCGGGTATCCATGCCGGCAGCATGAACATCTGACCATCGGGTGCGGGTAAAGGGATGGTGATCGACACTTCGTACAAGTGACCGGCCAGATCCTTCGGAACTATCGAGTATCGGATTGCGTTTTTCATGAGATTACCCCAGCCTTTTTAAAAGCCCATGCCAAACCGAAACCGGCATACGGCATCGTCCATTGCAGTCTCCGCCCGTCGAATTCAGGCACGCCCGGCCAGAGACTTTCAGCCCCGTATATTTACGGCCAGGAAAGTCAGTAGCAAAGAAGCGACGATAACCGTGGTCAGCCTGCTGCGGAGGAGAAGCAGCCATTCCGGCATGTGATACCACTTGTAGAAGCGCTTGTCGAAATGGTTGGTGATGATGAAGCAGGCCATCATTACCGCGAACCCTAGGCCTATATCGATCAGCACCGCGATCCAGGCCGCTAGCGGCGGGGCAACGCCCCACATCAATACTTTTTTGGTCTGTTCGGCTGACATGTCATGCGTCACTACAGCTGCGCCCCAGTGGATGCCTCCCATGAAGGCCAGGAGCGCCGTACCGTATGCGAGTTGGCCTCGAATGAAGGCGCCGAGCCAGCCCGGATGCACGACCCAACAGGTCAGCGAGATCAGGACGAACGGGGCCAGCCCGATTATCCCGAGAATGCGCGCTAGCCGCCTGTCCGGCAGGTTTTTATTGAATTGAATGCGGGGAAAGTGCATAAACGGTGTCATGCCATTAGGGTATAGAAGGGTTGATAAAAAGTAAAAAAATCATGGCAAATTAGGCGCCAGCCAGCGCACAACGTCCTCGACCGGGACGCGCCGCCGCGTTGCCATGTCAGCCACCTGATCCTGGCCAATAGTGCCAACAGTAAAATATTTTGCGTCGGGGTGAGCGAAGTAGAAGCCCGACACCGATGCACCCGGGATCATCGCGAACGATTCGGTCAGCTGCATGCCGATCTGGTCACAAGGCAGCAGGCGGAAAAGGTCTGCCTTGACGGTATGCTCCGGACAGGCCGGATAACCGGGCGCCGGGCGAATACCCTGATAGGCGCCCCTGATCAGTTCGTCATTCGTATGGTTTTCGTGCGGAGCATAGGCCCACAGTTCCTTGCGTACCAGCTCGTGCAGGTATTCGGCCAGGGCTTCGGCCAGCCGATCGGAGAGCGCGCTCAACAGGATGCCGCTGTAATCGTCCAGAGCTTTGGAAAATTGCTCCATCTGTTTTTCAATGCCGAGTCCGGCGGTTACTGCGAACATGCCGATATAGTCCGCTATGCCGCTGGATTTAGGCGCGATGAAATCGGCCAGACACTGGTTCGGGCGAGCCACCCCATCGACGACCGGGCGTACATTCTGCTGGCGGACGCCATAATACGTAAATGCCACCGTCGAGCGCGTATCGTCGGTATAAATCTCGATATCGTCATCGTTCACGCTGTTGGCCGGCATCAAGGCGATGGCGGCATTGGCGGTCAGCCAGCGTCCGTCGATCACTTTCTGCAACATTGCCTGCCCTTCGGCAAATACCTTGCTTGCGGCTTCACCGTGTACAGGGTCTTGCAGGATTGCCGGATAAGGGCCAGTCAGATCCCACGTTTGAAAGAACGGGCCCCAGTCGATGTATTTGGAAATTGTCCCCAGGTCGACGTTCTTAAGGGCGCGCTGGCCGATATAGCGCGGCTTCATCGGCGCTTTGACGCCGCCGAAGTCGAGCTTCGCCTTGTTTGCGCGCGCTTGTTCAAGCGAAAGCAGCGGCAGCGGCTTTTTCTCGGCATGCAGCCTGCGCACGCGCTCGTAGTCCTTCGCAATTCCGTCTATGTACTGTTCGCGCTGTTCCGGAGCTAGCAGGGATTGCGCTACCGTTACCGCCCTCGAAGCGTCAGGAACGTAAACAACCGGCCCGCTATAGTTCGGCTCGATCTTCACGGCGGTATGGGCGCGGCTGGTGGTCGCGCCGCCGATCAGCAACGGTATCTTGCGCGACCGAAAGTATTCATCGCGCTGCATTTCGCTGGCGACATGCGCCATTTCTTCCAGAGACGGCGTAATCAGGCCGGACAGGGCGACAATATCGGCGTTCTCTTCCTTGGCTTTTGCCAGTATCTCGGCGCACGGCACCATCACGCCCATGTTCACGATCTCGAAGTTGTTGCATTGCAGCACCACCGAGACGATGTTCTTGCCGATGTCGTGCACGTCGCCCTTGACGGTGGCGATGACGATCTTGCCTTTCGGCTTGCTGTCCCCTGCGAGCTTCTTCTCTTCCTCGATATACGGCAACAGATGCGCCACTGCCTGCTTCATCACGCGCGCCGACTTGACCACCTGCGGAAGAAACATCTTGCCCTGCCCGAACAGGTCGCCGACATGGTTCATGCCATCCATCAGCGGCCCCTCGATCACCTGGATCGGACGCCCGCCGTTGCCCAGCAATTCCTGCCGCGCTTCTTCTGTATCGGCAGTGATCCACTCGGTGATGCCATGCACCAGTGCGTGTGAAAGGCGCTTGCCTACAGGAGCGCTGCGCCATTCCTTGTTGGCCTCTTCCTGCTTGCCGCCGGCCTTGAATGCGGCGGCGACCTCGATCATGCGCTCGGTCGAGTCCTGGCGGCGATTCAGCACAACATCCTCGACACGTTCGCGTAAATCCGCCGGTATCTCATCGTAGACGCCGACCATGCCCGCATTGACGATGCCCATGGTCATGCCGGCCTTGATCGCGTGGTACAGGAACACCGTATGGATTGCCTCGCGCGCAGGATCGTTGCCCCTGAAGCTGAAGCTGACGTTCGACACGCCGCCGCTAACCTTGGCATTGGGCAGGTTGTCGCGGATCCAGCGCGTGGCGTTGATGTAGTCGACCGCGTAATTGTTGTGTTCGTCGATGCCGGTTGCGATAGCGAAGATGTTCGGGTCGAAGATAATGTCTTCCGGCGGGAAGCCTACCTGCTGTGTCAAAAGGTCGTAGGCGCGCTTGCAAATTGCAATCTTGCGCTCGAAAGTGTCGGCTTGCCCTTTTTCGTCGAAGGCCATCACGATCACCGCCGCGCCATAGCGCCTGCACAATTTTGCATGACGCAGGAAAATCTCTTCGCCTTCCTTCATGGAGATGGAATTGACGATTCCCTTTCCCTGAAGGCATTTCAGGCCGGCTTCAAGAACTTCCCATTTGCTTGAGTCGATCATTATCGGCACGCGTGCTATATCCGGCTCCGAAGAGATCAGGTTCACAAAGCGCGTCATTGCCGCTACCGAATCAAGCATGGCTTCATCCATGTTGATGTCGATTATCTGGGCGCCGTTTTCAACTTGCTGGCGCGCCACCGCCAGCGCCTTGTCGTACTCGCCGTTGATGATCATGCGTGCAAACGCCTTCGAGCCGGTCACATTGGTGCGCTCCCCGACATTCACGAAAAGCGATTCGTCATCGATCGTGAACGGTTCCAGACCCGACAGCCGCATTGCGGGCGGAATTTCCGGTACCGGGCGCGGCGGTAGCGACTTGACCACTTCCGCCGTCGCGTGGATATGTTCGGGCGTGGTGCCGCAGCAGCCGCCAACGATATTGACGAAGCCGCTCTCAGCAAATTCCTTCAAAAGCTGGGCCGTATCGGCCGGCAATTCGTCGAAGCCGGTTTCGCTCATCGGGTTAGGCAGACCCGCATTTGGATAAATGCAGACAAAGGTGTCGGCGATCTGCGAGAGTTCGGCAACATAGGGCCGCATAAGCGCTGCGCCCAAAGCGCAGTTCAAGCCTATCGTCAGCGGCCTTGCGTGACGTACTGAATTCCAGAACGCAGTCACGGTCTGTCCGGACAGAATGCGCCCGGACGCGTCGGTGACGGTGCCTGAAATCATGATGGGGAGTTTTTTGCCGCTTTCCTCGAAGAAGGTATCGATGGCAAACAGCGCGGCCTTGCAGTTCAGCGTATCGAATACAGTCTCCACCAGCAGCACATCGACGCTTCCTTCCGCCAGCGCGCGCACTTGCTCCAGGTATGCGGCCACCAACTGATCGAATGTGACGTTACGCGCGCCCGGATCGTTGACGTCCGGCGAAATCGACGCCGTCTTGGGCGTCGGGCCGATCGAACCCGCTACGAAACGCGGCTTGTCGGCGGTCGAATATTTGTCGCACGCAGCTCTTGCGATTTTTGCGGCCTCGACGTTCATTTCATAGACCACGTGCGCCATATGGTAGTCATCCTGCGCGATCGAGGTTGCGCCGAACGTGTTGGTCTCGATCAGGTCGGAACCTGCCGCCAGATATTCCTCGTGAATGGCTTGGATGATGTGAGGCTGCGTCAGCGTCAGCAGTTCATTGTTGCCCTTGACGAACAGCTCGCGTGCGCCGGAAGAGGCCGGAGCGGCAAAGTCGGCGAATCGACCGTTCGGTCCGCCACGGTAGTCTTCCTCCGACAGGCCATAACGCTGGATCATTGTCCCCATGGCGCCGTCGAGCACCAGGATGCGTTGGGACAAAAGTTCGCGTAAACGGGTTTCTGTGAAGGAAGAGGGCTGAATCATGTGAATACTTTCAAAAGCAAAAGCCCGGCCAGCCTGGCAAGCGGGTCGGGCTTCATATCATTTTTGCTATGGGAATATGGTGGATTTCAAGCAGAAAATTATACTGTAAATCAACGGCTTGCGCGGTGTTAATGTGGTCAATGCAACATCGGGTGCGATTAAGACATGCCATGTAAAGAAACGCTGCCAGCCTGAAAACCTGTTTGTGCCCTCATAAAGGGCATTGAATCCGGCGCTTTTTCAAGCGCCGGATTGCTAATAATACTTCTTATATAACCAGCCTATGCAGGGAGGTTCCTTTATTTAACGGTGGCGAGTTTTTCATCCAGTCCCTTGGCATCGACAGCTCCGGGAATGCGGGTGCCATCCTTGAAGAAGATAGTGGGGGTGCCGGTAATACGCAGTTTCTTGCCAAGCTCGAACACTTTTTCGTTCGGTGGCGCACAGTCGGCCGGAGCGGCTGCCGCAGCCTTGCCGTCGACCATCCAGTCGCTCCATGCTTTTTCCCGGTTGGCAGAGCACCAGATATTCCGGGATTTAACATCCGAATCCTTGGACAGGATGTTGAACATGAAAGTATAGATGGTAATGTTGTCGACTTCGTTGAGCGTTTTTTCAAGCCGTTTGCAGTAGCCGCAGTTCGGATCGGAGAAAACGGCGATCACGCGGCTGCCGTCGCCCTTGACCCGCTTCAATGCCAGATCGAGCGGCAAGTCGGAAAAGCTGACCTTGTTAAGCTCGTCGAGGCGTTCCTTGGTAAAACTCTGATGGGTTGTCGCATCGATAATGTTCCCAACGAACAGATACTTTACTTCCGGGTCCGTATAAATGATGTTATTGCCGCTGCGTACCTCGTACAGACCGAGGTACGGCGTCTTGACTACCGAATCGACCTTGGCATTATTGCCTAGCTTCGTTTCGACCAACTCTTTCACTTTTGCTTCCTGATTGCCTTCGGCGCAGGCTGTAGTCATTCCAAGGACCAGAATTATGGCGGTACTTCTTGCCAGCCATTTTTTAAGGAAAATAATCATGTTCAAGCCTTCTCAATTTCGGATTTAACAAGCCGGTGCAGACGGGCCGACGCGGTACGCATCTGTTGGCAAGTATACATTGGCAGACTTGGCAAGGGATGATATACCGCATCATTCCGGCATGCGTATCAACAAGATTTCCACATGAGATATTTTCAATACAGCCAAATTCCGGTTTTTAACCATAGCCCTTTAATCCAAGGAAAATCGGCATGAATCCGGTCAGTCTCCCGGATCGGCGGGCCGGTTAAGCGTGCGGCAAGATAGTGATTTTCTCAGATGCGGCCTCGTCAGCAAGAATAATATCTTCATGCAATAATTTGCCCACTTGAAACAGTTGGCATGCTAAATGCTGCGTTTAACGGTAAGAAACCACTGTACGGAGAGCCAATGAGATCCAACCTGCCGATCACTAATCAGGGATATACCCTTAAAGATTGGGAAACCATCGTATCGAAAACCGACCTAAAAGGCCGGATAACGTACGTCAATGATGACTTTGTCCGTATCAGCGGATTCAGCTTGGATGAACTAATCGGCAAGCCGCACAATATCGTGCGCCATCCCGATATGCCGCCTGCAGCGTTCGAAGACATGTGGCGCACCCTCAAGAGCGGCAAGGCATGGACCGGCATGGTTAAAAACCGTTGCAGGAACGGCGATTACTACTGGGTCGAGGCCAATGCAGCCCCACTGATAGAAAAGAATCAGGTCGTCGGCTATACCTCTATACGCGGCAAGCCCTCGTCCGAACAGATCAGCGCGGCGGATGAAGCATACCGGGCCATCATGGCCGGAAACAAGCGCCTGCTGATTCGCGAGGGCAACGCTGTCGTCCGTTCTCCGCTTGGTTTTTTGAAGTCGCTTCGCAACCTGTCCATCAGCTCCCGGTTCTTGTTCTGGTTCGGAGCAATTTTCGCTTTGTTCGCGGCCAACGGGATTCTTAACTGGCTGGCCATGGAAAATGGTGACAATTCGCTTGCAATCGGAGCGGCAGGTACCGCCATCCTGGGCGCGCTTCTGACCATCGTCTGCGGCATTACTTTGCGCAACAACATGGTCAAGCCGCTCAATGCGGCAGTGGGCGACATATCCTTGATGAGCTCGGGCGACCTGTCTGGAAAAATCATATCGTCGGGCAACGACGAGATATCGAAAATCATGCAGTCGCTGCGCGTACTGCAGATCAATACAAAGTTATTGATTGGCCAGATCATTCAGGCAACCGGCCTTGTGAATATTGGCGCCAATGAAATTGCAGCCGGCAATATCGATCTTTCCGCCCGCACCGAATCGCAAGCATCCAGCCTGGAGCAGACCGCGTCCGCAATGGAGCAGCTTACCGCCACCGTGAAGCAGAATTCCGACAGTGCGCACGAAGCCAGCAAGCTGGTCATCGCCACATCCGAAATCGCAGTCAAAGGCGGCGAAGCTGTCAGCCATGTGATCGACACCATGGGATCGATAAAGGAAAGCTCGCGTAAGATCGTGGATATTATCGGCGTCATCGACGGCATCGCGTTTCAAACCAACATCCTGGCGCTGAACGCGGCGGTGGAAGCTGCGCGTGCCGGCGAGCAGGGACGCGGCTTTGCCGTGGTCGCCACCGAAGTGCGCCATCTGGCGCAACGAAGCGCCAGCGCCGCCAAGGAAATCAAGGGGCTGATTCTCGATTCGGTCGAGAGAATCGAGACGGGAGCCGAGATCGTAGACAATGCAGGCAAGACAATGGATGAGATCGTACAGTCGGTCAAACGCGCTGCCACGATCATGAGCGACATTTCATCTTCCAGCATGGAACAAAGCGCCGGCATCGAGCAAGTCAATGTTGCCATCACGCAGATGGATCAGATTACGCAGCAGAATGCCGCGTTGGTCGAGCAGGCGGCGGCCGCGGCTGAAACGATGAGAGAGCAGGCCGACGGCCTGGCGCAATTGGTTAACTCGTTCAAGTTGATGTCCGGCAGCATGATGACGCAAACCGAGATCAGCTCAAAACGGCAACAACTTGGCCGCACATCCAATAAAGATGACTCGTCTTCGCCGGCACTGCCGGAAAGGTCTGGCAACCGCCTCTATCTGGCGAGCGGAAAATCGAACACCACGCTTCATTGACTCTATCGAATAGGAAAAAACCGATTGCGGAGCGTTTTTTGACGTTTCGGCCTGAAGTCGAAACAATTTTCGACAGGAAGTTAGGCACGGAACAGTAATCTTTTGTAGAATGTCGGATTCGCTGATGTAGCTCAGTCGGTAGAGCAACTGATTCGTAATCAGTAGGCCGGAGGTTCGATTCCTCTCATCAGCACCAGTAAAATCAAGCACTTAGCCCAGCCATTCGAGCTGGGCTTTTTGCTTTTTAGGGTGGTGGGTAGCAAATAGGGTAGCAGCGACGTACTATTTAATGCGGCTATTAAAAGAAATAGATGGCTCTCGTAAGCGATATAAATTTATTGCTTTCTTCGGGGGGCTTTTTATATGCCTGATAAGTCCTGCGATTGGAGATTTATGTTTTCACTTGCCATCAAGAATATTACTGGCCATACAGAATATTTTTTCCTAATGGAGTTAACTACTCAGTGTGAGTTAGCGAAGAGCGCATATAGGCGTTTGGTAGATTATTCTCGTGCCGAAATCAACAAGCAGCAAAGTGCCATATTTTTTGATTCAGACGAGGCATTTAAGGTGGTGGCTGATTGCACTTTATTTCTAAGTGCAACCAGCATGATTGCGAAATTATTATTCTTTCGAAAATCCAAAAATGCAGACACTTCTTATAGAGCATCAGTTAGAGCATCCAAGTTGAGGACAAAGATTGGTATTGATGAATTTCCAAGCCTAAATTCGACCACCGTTCGCAACCACTTTGAACATGCAGATGAACGATTGGACAAGATCATTCATGACCATCCTGAGGAATACATTTGCCAGTTTCATATTTCACGAGAGTTACCTGAGCACCCGGTAGTTCTGAGGCGCTTTGATCCTGTAAGTCTATCAATTAGCTTCCTTGGTGATACGGTTGACCTTCAGGCATGTATGGAAAAAATTGAGAAACTAGAAATATTGTTAACAGAAGCAAAGAAGTCCTCTCTTGACAAAAAACGAGCTAAGAAATAAAGCGCTCCTCTAAGTGATTTGACGGGTATATATTTTCAGAAGGTTACCAGTCGTCCGGCACCGGACGATATTTCCGCAACTTCTCTTCCTTAAGGGTAATAACCCTTCGTCAAGACTTGTCTTGTTCTCGGGAGAAGTATGCCAGCTTTAACCAAGGTTCTTATGTAATCATTTATCGTTGATTTAGCTTTACCTAATCTCTCGGCGATCTTTCCGCATGACATGCCCTCAACGTGCATTTCTTTAGTTTTTACCTTCCAGTATTCCGAATCGTCTACACGAGCATGCATTTTGGCAACGTCAGCTTTTAGTCTAGCTATCATCTCTCGTAACTCTTCAATTTCTCGCTCCATGTGTCGTTGCTTTCGTACATTCTGTGATCCGCTGAACAGCAATTCTGCAAGCCCGCTGTAAGTGCTTCGTTGAATGGCACCCTTATGGGTTTGGGTGAACATACGCGCATCCTTCAATTCTTGGATAACGGGGTGGCTCTTATGAAGTTGAAGAGTCTTTCCCATCTTTTTGTTGTGAGTCTGCGAAGCTATGCGCTTGACCCAAACTAGGTCGCGGTCATTTGCGTCGCCGTACGCTCTCAGTAGAGCAAGCACATCAGGCTTAATGCCATCATTTATACTACGCAAAATACTGTCCACAATGGCATTGTGGTCTTGTTGACTGGCGCGCTGTGACTTCACCCCTTGAGAGGTTCGTTCGCGGAAATACGCGCGCCTCTCGGCCTCTTGTTTTGCATACAATTGCTGAAGAGTCATGTGAGTGCCACGTTCAACTGCGAGCCGCTTCATTGCCTCGTTATAAACATCAAGTCCATATCGGTTTGCCATTTTTCCTTCCGAGGCTCCTTTAAGTACTTCTTTCATTGCCTCAGTAACTAGAATCTCATTAACTTCCATATTTACTCATATCAATCTCAAAATGCAAAAACCCGCTCAAGGCGGGCTTTGGGGTTATCGTAATTCAGAGTAGTCTAAGCTGCTGGTACAGCCTCTTTGAATTCCTTTACACTAATGGTTGAGCGCGGCAGAGCAGGTCATTTCTATTTATTACGAATTTCAGACTATTTCGCTCTCTTACCTTCATTGATGTGCGACCGCAAATAATGGACGTCATGAGGAGGATTTTGAGTTCCAATAGCAAGGCCGATTTAACGCCCCACGAGCATCTCAAGCGAAATAGGTGGCATTCCGTGTCGCCCATCCAAAATAAACCTCGTGGCGGGGCTGTATTCAAATCGCAGAGCAATATCTTTTAACAGTGGAGCCAGATAAATTGAAGTGTTGGGCTGTGTCTCGAATGCTGCTGCTGTTCTCGGAACGCCACGCCCTTACAGCATTTGCGTCGGTCTTGGTTGGTCTTCCAAGACTCCCCTTTCCTCTGTGGGTCTTTCCAGTCGCTGCAAGGGATGCTCGAGCTATTTCCCTTCCATTTGCTGTGCGTTCGATGATGCGCTGGCGCTCCATATCAGCTACCTGAGCTAGAACAGCGATAATCAATTCCCCCGCGCCCTTGGCTATCGGGCCTAGCCCTCGTATATTCACGGTTACACCCTTAGATAACAAAGCGCGGATAGTGCTCTGCACGTCCAGCGCATCTCTCCCTAGACGATCTACAGCGTACACATAAAGAGTGTCTCCGTCCCTGATGTAATCAAGCAGAGCACGAAATCCTGGCCTATCCGCGGCAAGAACTGCACCGGATACACCTTCATCTTTGAACTCTCTGTTGAACTTGCGTTCCTGAGACATTGCGGCACGCTGGGCAGCAATGCTCTGGTCATTAGTCGAAACACGGTAGTAGGCGATGTGGGTCATGCTGAAGTCTCCGTTGGCTCATAAGATAATGTTTACATTATGAGCCAGCTCATAAATAGCGTAAAGTATCTTCTGATCCAGCTGTGAAGGCTGTGTTGCAGCTAGGTCACAAGGTACAACATTTGAGCTTAAAATGTGACTATAAATTGTATGGCAAGATTTGCCGCAAAATAATCCCATCCATTTAGGTTGACGTGTCTTCCATAAATAGAAAACCCTTCGCACAGAAGGGTTAGGTAGTATAGGTACTCAATTTGGGCGTTATTATCGGGCGCGTGTTTCGATAATTATATTGGAGTCTCCACGCATTTTTGGACGATTAATTTCTGAGTCCCCCTCATTAAGGCACATGAACTGTACCTCTGCTGACGGCAAACGACCGGGAATTGCTCCTAACTCGTTAGTGCGTACTATTTGGAAGACTTTATTCTGTGAACTACAGAATGCATAAGCTTCTTTAAGAATCTGAACTTTAACACTACTGGCAGAGACGAACATCCCTCCCGCACTTTGTTTGGTAATCAAATAGGTGTCCTTGCCCATTGGTATTGGGCCACTCGATGCGCACCCTACAAGAATTGCAGCGCAAATAATAATTAAGATTTTATTCATTTATTCTCTCTTAAACTTCACTAAATCTGTAAAACAGCGTCAAGGTTTCCGACCATACCTTACAAATCGGAACAAGCCAATCAATATAGAAATGAAGGCCCATATACCAAAGAAAATGATGAATGGAGCAAGGAACAGCGCTATAGCAGCCCACGTCTGCTTACTATTAATAAGATTTTTTTGCTCATGAAACTTACCTCGTAGTTCAGAATTATTTCGTATTGCAGACACAAATCCATCATGCACTCCTTGAATTGCAAATCTAAATCCCTCTTGGGAGTAACCACCACAAATCAACATAAAGCTGTCAGAAGGCGCAACTTTCTCAGACTTACTATTAATGAGGCCCTTTTCTAAATAGATTAGTTTACATACCCCGTCTTCTGCCATTGCATTCTGCGGGACAGCCAAGGTCCTCATGATGCTTGAAGTGGGGAAAATTATGCGTTCGTTGATTCCACCTATCAACCTAGCGCCTCCGAAACTGTCCAAATATATGCCCCCGGAACGGAGATTTTCAAAAATGAAATCTGTATCAGGAGAGAAAGAAGAGCAGTCGCCGCTTTTCGTACAGAGCGCATTGTAGTGAATTGATGGCACGAAAAATCTATATTGATCGGAAAACCATAAACCAATAATAATTAAAGGAATAATGGCTACTATTATTAGCCTCTTCTTCTGGGAAATATTTAGCATAATTGCCCTTAGAGGGGAGGCATTTTAGTTAAAGTTTTGAAGTGGCCGAATTTGACTAAAGAAGAGTGACATAGCAGAACTGTCAGCGCTGATAGCCATGCAGGTCAAGCAAGAATGCAAATGAGTCGTAAATGCCGTGGTCTTAAGATCATCATAACGCGAACATTGGCGTTATGCCAAGAGTTTCCGCAAAACAAGATAAAGATAAACGACTCGTTCTCTTCGGGGAGTCGGTTCGATTGCGGCGAAAGATATTGAAAATATCTCAGGAAGCCCTTGCTGACTACGCAGGGATTGATCGCTCCCACATGGGGAAAATAGAACGCGGGGAGCGCAACGTAACTTTGCTCAACATAGTTCGAATAGCGGAAGCAATGAAATGCAAGCCCTCGGAGATTCTGGGTGATGCCGGACTCTAAGGCGAATGTTTATATGTACAGAGCAGGCTCCGTATGCTTCCGCATGGGGGAAATAGTGCGCTAGTACTATTGGATAGTCTCACGCATAAACAATAAATTTTTAGTAAAAACTTTCACGCTGATTCATCAACATATAACTTAAGAGCTTCAAAGTTGAGCGAGAAAAGCAATAAGACAATACCTTCCGTGATTCATGACGGGTTCCACCACGTTAAAATTTCATGCGATCCCACTCCCTGCTGAAATCCCATACGGTGTACGGCTCGCCTGTGTCTTCCTCATAACCTTTACCAGCAGGCCAAGTGGCTGCAAGCAACATTTCAGCCCATTTCATCAGGGCCTCACGTTTTTCCTTATCATAATTATATCTATCGTACACAGAGGTAACACTAGTGTCCGTGTGGTTCAAAACTTTTTGCACTATCAATCGGGGAAAGCCAAGGACAGATAGCCCCGTCGCAACAGTTCGGCGGCAATCATGGGGGGTGAAGTTGGCGATGCCGTGCAGGGAGCTCTCAGGCCGCCGCAGCTCGTCGCGGAGGGCGTGGTCGGGCGAGGTCAAGGAAATATGCTGGCTGGCTTTTTTGGGGCTTGGAAAGCACCATGGTGAGAGTGGTTCATCCTTTTGGAGGGGGTCTCTGAGACGCAGGCTTTCAAGCAGAGTCAAGACTTCGGCGGCCAATGGGACTCGATGTCCGTTGCCGTTTTTTGCATTTTCTGCAGGAATGTTCCATGTCCAGCCCTCAGTGGTTTGCTCAAGATGCTCCCATCTCATGCGAAGCACCTCCCCCTTTCTCTGGCCGGTCAAGAGCATAATCTGTAAAGCCTTGCGAGTGACTGGATACATTCCGATGTCTTTCCCCGTATCGAGCGCGTACCATAAAGGAAGTATTTCGGAATGTTGGAGCACGCGTTCTCTCGACCTCTCCTTTGCAGGTTTACGTATTCCATTGCATGGAGATTCGTTGAGTTCTCCGCGCTCAACTGCCCAGCCAAAAAGTTTGCTCAATACAGCCAGAAGTCGGTTTGCAGCTACAGGTGAACCGGCATCCATTTTGGCATCGAGGAGGCGGTTAATGTCCTTACGACTTACGCTCTTTGCAAGATTCTTTCCAATACTTGGGATCACGTCACGATTAAGTTGTCGTTCGTCTTCCCGCCATGTTCGCTTATGCAGCTTTGCGTATCGTTCTATAAAGCTGGAACACAGTGTTTCTACTGTTATGGATTCTCGCTCAGCCATACGTAGATTTGCTCGTTCGATTGCGGGATCATGTCCCTCGGAGACTGCTATTGCTGCCTTGTGGTATGACTGGCGTGCCGCATGTAAGCCCATGCTGGGGAAATTGCCAATTGTGAAGCGACGAGATCTTCCATCGCATCTGTATAGATATTGAAACGACACGTCGCCCTTAACTCCGACACGAATACCAAAACCGGGGTTACCATGATCCCAAACCTCAAAGCGAAAGCCAGAGGGCTGTATTGAACGTAGAAAAGAGTCAGTTAAAATCCTTTTATCTGACATATTGAGAACTCCTGATTTGCTACCCAAAAGAGTTTCAGGGTAGCATGCAGCATTACGGAGTAGCAACCTATATGAGATGTAAGTAAGTGATATTAAATACAATTCGGATATTAAATGTATCTAAATAATGTTTCGTAATCAGTAGGTCGGACGTTCGATTCGTCTCATCAGCACCAGGAAATCAAAGGGTTGGCAGAAATGCCGACCCTTTTTCATTCCTGATGTGCCAATCCTTTGCATTGGTTTGGATAACAAGCTTGTCCTTGTATGAAAAACTGCCTTTGCGTCTATTGCTTACGAAAAAATCAAGCGGAAACGATAGTCTGCCGATGGTCTCGCTTGGCGGACTGCCCAACAGGCTAACAAAAAAGCCACGCATAGCGTGGCTTTTGACTTGCAGGGGTTCCGGTCAGGCTGGCGGGAAGACGTTTTCATAGGAGTGAGGGACGGTGTCCGGCACTTCCTCTTCCTTCAGGCGGTAGACCAGTACGGGGATTTTGGCAGTGGAAAGAACCTTGTTGGAAACGCTGCCCATGAGAACATGATCCCATCCAGCGCAGCCGTGCGAACCGATGAATATCATGTCGCACTTGTGTTCGTCTGCGGAATGTACGATGGCAAGCGCCGTGTGGTTGGCGATTCGTGTGTCGCCAGTGAACTTGACGCCTGCCTTGGCGGCGGCCTTTTCGAGCGTTTGCAGCACCTTTTCGCTGGCAATCTTTGCTTCGGCCTCGTAT
>Ga0366789_1051_pt1 | contig 27248 bp, 22 predicted proteins | sample TotcelHN113001N8_FD_207042 | JGI IMG/M metagenome (GOLD analysis project Ga0366789, IMG submission 207042) | Enriched cells from coal bed in the Powder River Basin, Montana, United States - Total cells N11 rep2 HSBNCT.N11.300.1.N8 ... | reverse complement strand
CCACTGGTAAAAACGTAGCGTCTGGAATAATTAGTGGGAAGAGCGGCCTCGCCACCTTTGGTGGCGACCATCCTCAAGATCTGCTGCCAAAGCCAGTAAATGATTTTGTTTCCCAACTTTTCTAGATCCTTTAAAACTTGAATTGCTGACAGGAAATTGAAGGGCAGGTCAACAGCATTCCGAGCCATACGACGAATATAATTATTAATGAAAACGCAACGCTGTCAAAAGACAGCGGTCGCAACAATAGACCAAATCGAACATTCTAATGAATTCAATAGTCTTTAAAGGAGTTGTCACCAATGGTGTCGGTCAGCACGTTGAGCTTTATGTGCCGGGACGGGATGAGATTTCTCAGGCTCCTTCCGATTGGCCAACGGTTTTATGCAAGGGCTCCTTGAACATTCAAATAGCGGCTGATGGCTATCCGCCCATTTTCAAGGAGTGGGGACTGCAGGATTCCGCGAAAAGTTTAGATGCAAAACGCTTCCCATGCGCTTTTGAAGTTGCCCAGCGCGAATTTGGAAATAATAAGCTCGTTCCCAATGCTGAAATGTTGCATCGTGGCAGCGCACAGGTCTGGAGAGCGGTATTAAGCGCTAACGATCAAAATATAAAATGCTGGGTCTTGCGTCGTTACGGATCTGGGCTGGCCAAACAACTTGAATTGCTCTCCGATAAACACTTAAGAAACGAATACGGCCTTCAGGATGGACAGGCAGTGGTTGTTACTTTCCTTGGGTCGATAGCAGATGGTCAAACTGTAGCTGGATCTTAGCTCCTTTTTGTTTCTGGATGCCGCTTCCGATCCAGTGGAAAAGGGCCATGCCGGAATCCAAATCTGCGAGCGCTCTAAAAGGATAAGCCGCCTACGGGAGGGCGGCTTTTTCGATGGTTTTGCAAGGCAAATAAATATGTATTACGCGCCCTGCGGAATACGCAGCACTTGGCCTGGATAAATCTTGTCCGGGTGGGTCAGCATGGGCTTGTTCGCTTCGAAGATGACCATGTATTTGTTCGCATCCCCATAAAATTGCTTGGAGATTTTCGATAGGGTATCTCCACTTTGGACCGTATAGAACTGTGACTCTTGCTCTTGGGTCTGTGCCACTGTCATCTGATCATTGACCTGCGAGACGCCCTCGACATTGCCGCAGCACAGGATGATTTTTTCACGCGTCTGCTGGTCTGGCGCCATGCCGCTGACCGTGACTGTTCCCGTAGGGCTCTCGTATCTTACCGTTACTCCATCCACAGGCAAATTTTGCGAAGCTATGTAGTTCAGGATGGCTATCTCGGCATTTTTCTCCTGCTGCTGAACCTGCTCTGGCGTTGGCGCGGCCGCTCCTTCAGCTTGTGCCTGCTCGCCTCGATTGAACAGTTTTTCCCCTGCGTTTTTCAGAAACGAAATCAGTCCCATGGTTTCACCTTTAGCTGTTATTGCATTATTGAGGTGTGCCAAAACAGAAGCACGGCGAAAATCGTTAGAACACAAAAGCCCGGCCTGACCGCATGTGGGCTGCCTGCGGAGAGCCATTCATGGCAAGAAGCTCAAGGTTAGAGGGGCCCAGTCGGCTTGAGTTCGCGGGCTCGGCAGGAATAAAAGGCTATGCTCATTTGTCGCTTGCGACGTTGCGGGATGCTGCCAACAGTGCGTGTATGGCAATCAAGGGAGCAGTCCCCCTGCGCCGACCATAGAGGTTCGGCATCGGTTCGGTTAAGACGATTCATCACTCCTGTCAGCCGAATAACTTTTAAAATTTGTGCGGTTTTAGTGTGCGAATCTTGGGGTGGCTCGTTCTGTTATCACCATGCCTTGGGTTCGAGCCCAAGTCGGGTAGCCAGAATTCCAAGAGGGGGCAGCTTGATCGCCGGCCCTTTTTATTTCTGATTCTAAAATGTGTCGGAAGCGGCTGTTTTGGATGCTCAAGGTATCTAGCAGGACGCTAGCCGGATTTTTTACCGGGTTCAAGGCGCAGGGCCGCGCTGATGCTATTATTTAGCCCGTCAATTATTGCCAGGACCTGAACGTGAAACCCTTCATTTGCCCGCTTTGCGGCGGAAACACCAGAGAGCATGCCGTGAGCGAGGAGTTCACGGCCGCCATCGAGAAAGCCGGCGGCGTGGCGAGCGATACCGAAGAGCCGGGAGGCGGGCGCGCCCTGGTTTTCGGCAACGGCAAGAGCGTGCGGATTCACAACTGGTGCAACGTCTGCGACGTCGAGGACATTCTCGCCGCTCTCGGGAAAGACTGACAGCTCCAGTGCCCCGTTGCCGCCCGTTTTGCGGCGCGCTGTTCATTTTCCCGGCCCCGTTTTTTCGCAATGCACCGGAGCGCGCTTGGTCGCCTTCGTGATATCTGCTATTGTTTTCAAGGGTGTCGGATGACACGGAAAAAATTCAAACCGGAGCTTTATTTTGGCAACTAAAAAACCGAATGCCGCGCGACTGGATAGCATCGTTGCCGACGCAAGGAAAAATGCGGAGCAGCGAGAAATGGGCTACCGCGAGCGCGCGCTTCAGATATATCCTTGGATTTGCGGCCGCTGCACGCGCGAATTTACCCGCGTCAACCTGCAGCAACTGACGGTTCACCACCGCGACCACAACCACGACAACAACCCGAGCGACGGCAGCAACTGGGAATTGCTGTGCCTGTACTGCCATGACAATGAACACTCGCGCTATCTCGAGGCCGACCGCAACGGCGCATCCGGGCAAAGCGGCATGCCCGCGAAGGCGGCGACGCACAACCCGTTTGCCGCGCTTGAAGCGCTGCTGAAGAAAAAGTGAGCCTTATCGGGTAGACGACCCTGCGTTGGCAATGCAGCCATCCAAGGGGTGCGACTGAATGCTGTCCGGGCGCTTTCCGGCCCCGGCGCTTGTTTACATCAGTTCTGTATTTGCCGCGCCCATACCAGGGCGCTTAGATGGGCTGCGTTGATCGTTTCCAAATCGATGTGCAGAGACTCGGCAACGGCCTCGGCCGATCCCTGCCTGAGTTCGCACGCTTCCGCCAGGGCCAGGTAAGGCTTGAAAATGCCGCAGCGCTCGAGCAGGGCCTCATGGGCGTTTTCGGACAAGGGAACCTGGGCCAATATCTCTTCCATCGGTATTCCGAGCAGCCGGTCGAGCAGGGAAAATATCCCGCTTATGAACAACTGATCCGCTTCGTTATTGGTCAGCCGCTGCCGGCTCAGCAGTTCGACGAAGCGGCCGCGGACAATGGCCGACTCCAGCAGGACGGAGGCATTGGCCGCGGTGCTGGAGGTGGCCAGCAAGAGGGAAAGCCACTTGGTCATCGTGGAATAGCCGAGGTAGGTGACGGCATGGCGCAGCGAGTTGATCTCGTTGCCAATGCCAAAGCCCGCCGAGTTGATGTAGCGCAGCAGTTTGAAGGTGATGGCCGGGTCGTGCTTCAGTTCGTTCTCGATCAGGCTGACGTCGGCATTCTTGTTCAGCAGGTCGATCGCCTGCAGAACGACGCTCTGCATCGTACTCAATTCCTTTTTCTCTTCCGGATAGGCGGACTCGCGATAGAATTTTCCCGAGAAGGCGTCCAGCCCAAGGGAAACGCACGCATCGTAGTCGCGCCAGCTATCGATTTTCCTTCCCACCATTTTCGCTATGGGCAATTGCCGGAGCGAGCCGAATGCTTTCGCCACCGCCCGGGCATTGGAGTGGCTGCAGTTGATTTCCAGGTGGGTGACAAGCGGCCTGAGTTCATCCTTGACGGCATAAGGGGCAATATTGCGCAGCGATATCCCGAATCCCCGCTTGCGGAATTCCTTGATCGCGTCCTGCGCAATTGATTCGCGCAGCCGTGCGCCGTCCATCGAAAGCACGATCCTGTCCGGGGGCAGGGCTTGCAGCGAAGCGGAGGACAGGTGCGAGGGCGTAACTTTCAGGAACAACAAGTTTGTCCCGAGCAGCCAGCTTCCATCCGGCGAGACGAAGTTTTCGCCCGCATGCCGCAGAAGAGATTCGAGCTCGGCGTCCTCGGCGAGGCGATTCCCGCTTTTCTGCATGGTGAGCTCATACCCGATGACTTGCAGGCTCGGGTTAAGCAATGGCTCGCGGACTATCAAGTTCGTCATGCTGTTACGTACCTCTGGATTTCATCGGCCGGAAAATCAGGATTTGCACCCTAAAAGCATTTGCCCGCATTTATGGCAATTTTAGGAAAGGGTTCCCTGAATTTGCGTATGGTTGAGGCGCTGATCATTCTACTATCACTCGTTTGCCGCAAGAGTGAAATGCCGATTAAATATTTCCATGGGGAAAGATTTGCAACAGTTGCTCAGGTCTTGTCCGGCAACTGGACGATCAGGACGGATGGCAACGGGTTTCGAGAGGGCCGGTCAGCCCCCGGTTTGGCTTCGCATCAGACTTGAACTTGCCGCGCCCATGCCATTGCGCCCAAATTGGCGGCATCGATTCTATCCGATGTGATGTGCAGGCGGTCAACGGCTGCCTTCGCCGTGCCATGCTTGAGCTCGCATGCTTCCGCGATGGACAGATACGGCGCGAAAACACCTGAGCGCGAAAGCAGGGCGTCCTGCACGTTTTTCGAAAGCCGTACCTGCTTCAATACGTCTTCCATCGGTATTCCGAGCAAGCGGTCGAGCAGCGAAAATAGCCCTGCTATGAACAACTGATCCGCCTCGTTGTTGGTCAGCCGTTTCCGGCTCAGCAATTCGACGAAGCGCCCCCTGATAATGGCTGTCTCCACAAGAACGCCTGCATTGGCGGCGGTGCTGGAGGTGGCCAGCAAGAGGGAAAGCCACTTGGTCAAGGTGGAATAGCCGAGGTAGGTGACGGCATGGCGCAGCGAATTGACTTCGGCTCCGATGCCGATGCCCGCCGAGTTGATGTAGCGCAGCAGTTTGAAGGTGATTCCCGGATCGTGCTTCAGTTCGTTTTCGACCAGGCTGACGTCGGCATTCCTGTTCAGCAGGTCGAGTGCCTTCAGGATGATGGTTTGCGTCGGGTTCAGTTCCTTTTTCACGATTGGAGAAGCGGGCTCCAGATAGAATCTTCCCGAGAAGGCGTCCAGCCCCAGAGAAACGCACGCCTCGTAGTCGCGCCAGCTATCGATGTTTTTCCCCACCATTTTCGCCATGGGCAGTTGCTGGAGCGAGCCATATGCTTTCGCCACCGCCCGGGCATTGGTGTGGCTGCAATTGATTTCCAGGTAGGTGACAAGCGGCCTGAGTTCATCTTCAACGGCATAGGGGGCAATATTGCGCAGCGCTATCCCGAATCCCCGCTTGCGGTATTCCTTGATCGCGTCCTGCGCGGCTGCTTCGCCCAGCCGGGCGCCGTCCATCGAGAGCACGATCCTGTCCGGGGGCAGCGCTTGCAGCGAAGCGGAGGACAGGTGCGAGGGCGTGACCTCCAGGAACAACCGGTACGGCCCCAGCAGCCAGCCTCTGATCGACGAGACGAAGTTCTCGTCCACATACCGCAAAATGTATTCGAGGTCGGCATCGCTGGGGGATTGATTGCCGTCTTTCTGCATGGTGAGTTCATACCCGAGGACTTGCAGGCTCGGGTTAAGCAGTGGCTCGCGGACAATCAAGTTCGTCATGCTGTTACGTACCTCGGTGTTTCATCGGCCGGAAAAGCGAATCCATAAGGCGGATTATCGTTCTGAAAGGCTGACAAATTAACTTATGACAACGTTGCGCGGGACTCCTGCCTTTGGCTGGCATCCCGTCTTCTGTTCATTCTACTATTCAACCTGTATTAACGGCTGGAAAGCGGATTTAGTGAGCTCCCGGAACTGGACCGGCGCCGGTTTCAAGCTATTTTGTCCGGCAGCGTCCGGCAGTGGCCGCCAGCGCGGCTTCCGCGCTTATTTCAGGTAGTGGCCGAACAGTCCGACCACGCCAACTATGATGAGGTAAAGGGCCACAATCGTCGAGAGCAGCCGCGGCATGACGAGAATCAATATGCCGGCGATAAGCGACACGATAGGGATAAGGCTGATAGAGACGGTCATGATGTTCTTCCTGCAGGCATGGCCTTTGGGCCGGGATTTTCGATATTCAACCAGGAATGAATGTACATGAAATCAGCCTGGATGCAACAACCCCGCTTTCCGTTCGCCGGCGAACATACTCCACCGCTGCTCCCTTAACAGCAAGGGCTTCGCTTCGGCTCGGTTTGAATCTTGCAGTGAAAGACTCCGTCCAGTCAGGCAGCTTGCCGGGCCTGCCGTAGCCCTGCCCGCCGCTCTGAAAACAGGCGCATGCATGCGGCATAGTTGCCACTGGTAAACAAATAAAAAACAACAGCTTAGGGAAATTAAGCGGTCTCGTACGCGCTTTTTTGTTTCCATTTAGAATGCTTACAAATAGTAACAATAAAAAATAATGAGAATCATTACAAATGAAACTCATTGAAGAAGAAAAACAATTTCAAACAGAAATAAGAGGTGGCTCATGCTGAACATCCTAATCGTATCGGGAACACGTCCCGAGATCATAAAGCTGGCCCCCTTGTATCATCTGCTTCGCGCAGAATCATGGGCGCAGGTTCAATGGCTGCATACCGGTCAGCACGGCGACATGGCACGGCCCATCCTGGACTGCTTCGATATAGCGCCCGACATCGAACTCAAGCGCAAAGGCTCGACCCTGTCCGATTTCAGCCTCGGTTGCCGTGAACAGATCGAGCATGTGATGACGAGCCGCGCCTGGTCGCTGGTGATCGTCCAGGGCGACACCGAGAGCGCCTTTCTCGGCGCGCTCTCCGGTTTCTACCACCAGGTTCCGGTCGCGCACATCGAGGCCGGCCTGCGCACCGACAACCTGGACCGTCCCTTTCCCGAGGAAGGGCTGCGACAGATGATCGGACGGATCGCGCGATTCCATTTTCCGCCGACGGAACGGGCGCATATGGCGCTCCTGGCGGAGGCCGTGCCCGCCGACAGGATCTGCCTTACGGGCAATACCTCCATCGACGCGCAGCGCTGGGCCAAGGCAAACCGCGGCATAGGCCGCAGCGTCGAGGGCCGCGGCCATCTGCTGGTCACCGTCCACCGCCGCGAAAACTGGGGCGACGAGGTTGAGCAAATCTGCCACGCGGTCGCCGAAATCGCCAGCAGGCATCCCGAACTCGACGTGCTGTTCCCGGTGCACCTGAATCCGGTGATCCAGAAACCGGTGCGCGACATCCTGGGCCAACTTCCGAACGTGACGCTGACCGCCCCCCTGGACTACCTCGAGATGCAGCAGGCGCTGGCCGATGCATGGGTGGTGCTCACCGACTCGGGCGGCCTTCAGGAGGAAGCGCCGACCTTCGGCGTGCCGATCCTGGTGCTGCGCGAGGAAACCGAACGCCCAGAAGCAGTCGAGTCCGGTTGCGCGCGGCTGGTCGGATCCCATGGAAAGACCATTGTCGATGAGGTCGAAGCGCTCTGGCGCGACCCCGCCACCTACCGCTACATGCAGTGCGTCGTCAATCCCTACGGCGACGGCCGCGCGAGCGAACGCATTGTCGCGCGTCTCGAAAGCGAGCTTGTTATCCATACCGAAGTTGAAATGGCCTGAAAGGAGTACCTATCATGTGGATTCTTGACGCTTTCTCGAGTTATCTGTTCGTCCTGAAATACATAGCGATCACGCTGGCGGTCATGATGATGATCAGCGGCATCGACGACCTTTTCATCGACGTCGTGTATTGGACCCGGCGCTTCTGGCGCGCAATTACGATATACCGCTCGCATGACCGGCTGGACTATTCCGCGCTGTACGGGCCCGCGGAAAAGCCGCTGGCCATCATGGTGCCTGCGTGGCAGGAAACGGGCGTTATCGGCAAGATGGCCGAACTGGCCGCGACCACGCTCGACTACGAGAACTACCATATCTTCGTCGGCACGTATCCCAACGATCCGGATACCCAGCGCGACGTGGACGAAGTCTGCGCCCGCTTTCCGAACGTCCACAAGGTGGTGTGCGCAAGACCGGGGCCGACCAGCAAGGCCGATTGCCTGAACAACGTGCTCGACGCCATTTTCCAGTTCGAATTGAGCGCCAATCTTGAATTCACCGGGTTTGTCCTTCACGACGCCGAAGACGTGATCTCGGACATGGAGCTGCGGCTGTTCAACTACCTGGTCGACCGCAAGGACCTGATCCAGCTGCCGGTGTATCCGTTCGAGCGCGAGTGGACCAATTTCACCAGCCTGCACTATCTGGACGAGTTCGCCGAAATGCATGGAAAGGACGTGCCGGTGCGCGAGGCGCTGTCCGGACAGGTGCCGAGCGCCGGCGTGGGCACGTGCTTCAGCCGCCGCGCGGTCATGGCGCTGCTGGCGGACGGTTCCGGTATCGCCTTCGACGGGCAGAGCCTGACCGAAGACTACGACATCGGCTTCCGCCTGAAGAAAAAAGGCATGTCCGAGATATTCGTGCGTTTTCCGGTGGTGCGCGATTCAGCTGCGGAGCAGGTCGGCGTGAAACGCGTGCTGGGAAAGAGCCAGCGCGAATCCAGCATGATCTGCGTGCGCGAGTATTTTCCCGACACGGTCGGGGCGGCGATCCGGCAGAAGTCGCGCTGGATCATCGGCATCGTCTACCAGGGCTTCAAGACCCACAAGTGGACCGGCGACTGGACGCTCAACTATTTCCTCTGGCGCGACCGCAAGGGCGGCATCAGCAACTTCATCAGTTTTGTCGCCACGCTGGTTTTCCTGCAACTGGTCGCCCTGCTGGCCTATCAACTGGTCTGGCCCGACGCCTATCGCTTCCTGTCGATCTTCGAGGGCGACGTCTGGCTGATAACCCTGTTGTGGATCAACTTCTGGCTGATGTGCAACCGGATCGTGCAGCGGATCTTCTTCGTGACCGGCTATTACGGCCTGGCGCAGGGGCTGATGTCGGTTCCCCGGCTGTTCTGGGGCAACTTCATCAACTTCATGGCCAACTGGCGCGCGATCTGCCAGATCATCGAGCAGGGCGACCCGCACCGGGTTGCCTGGGACAAGACCACGCACGACTTTCCGAGCATCGGCGGCGAAAACCGGGCGCGCAGGCCGCTTGGGTACATCCTGGTCGAGCAGGGCGCCATCACCGAGGCGCAGCTTGCCTCCGCGCTGACGCACAAGGCCTACGGGCTGAAGTTCGGCAGTTGGCTGGTGCACGAAGGCATCATCAGCGCCGGGCAACTGGCCGCCGCCGTGGCCGAGCAGAGCAACGTCGAATGCGAACACGTCGACGCCTATGCCATCGCGCCTAGCCTGATTCAAATGGTGCCGGGAGAAATCGGCCTGCACTATGCCGTCCTGCCGGTGCGGGAAGAGGGCGCGTCGCTGGTGGTGGCGAGCGAATCGGACCTCGATCCGGTTTCGCTGGCGGCGCTGGCCCGCAAGCTGGGCCGTCCGGTCAGGTATGTGATTGCGCCCAAGGGGCAGGTCACGGTCGGCCTGCGCCGCTGGTATGCGCGCATCCGTTCCGAAGACCCGCGCAGCCTGCTCGACGATGCCGTCGGCGCGGGGCTGATCAAGCGCGAGCGCGCCGACAGCGTCTGGGACTACTACGTCTCGCACCAGGTCATGTTCGCGGAAATATTGATGTCGCGCGGCCATATCGACTCCGCGGCCTTAAAGGCGATCTTGCTGCAATTCGAGCGCGCGCAGCGGAGCCTGGGGGATTTTCTGGTCAAGGAAGGCGTCGTCAGCAGTGAAACGCTGGAGGAAGCGCTGGCGCTGCAAAAAACACTGCAGCCGTCCATGCCGGCCTTGCTCGCGGAAGAAGGAATCGCGCCGGCGCAACCGGCCTTCACAGGGGGGATCCAGCCATGAACCACCAAATGAAAATACTGTCGGCTCTCGTGGCCCTGGCGTTCGCTGCGCCCGCGCTTGCCGCCGCGCCGGATGATTTCGACCTCGGCGGCGGGGTTTCCTCCTACCAGCGCTTCGTCATTTACCCGCACCTTGAAAAAGGCGTTGCCGCGCGCCCGGTGTACGCATCGAGCTACTTCGGCGGCAACATGGCTCCGGAACGCTACGCGGAAATGATCTCAGGCCTGACGGAAAACAACCATCTCAACGTGTGGGTGCAGGACGGCGCGGGCACCGGCAAGCTCAGCGCCGCCGGGCGGGCTCTCTATCTCGACGCGGTCAGCCGTTGCCCTAACCCTGCTGCCCGGGGCATCGTCTACGAGCTGTTCCGCCAGACCGGCCCAGACACGGCGTTCAAGGCCGAAGCGCTGCCTGCTGCCCAAGCGGAGGCCATCGCGGCCCGGCGCGCCCCCTGCAATGGCGACAGCGTCTTCTTTTCCCTGCGCTACCTGCCGGGGCTGCCGCTGGCAATCGCCGGTTGAACCGCGTCCGCTTTGTTATTTTTCCGGGGCGTTTCGTCGCATCGCCGGAAAACCCCAGGCTCATCCGCCAGGCATAAAAAAGGACGCCGACACGGCGCCCTTTTGTTTTTTCGGCGTGGCGTTATTTTTGCATTCCGCTCTCTAGCCCAAATCCCGCCCGTTCCCGTCATCCATAGAGTCGAACAGGCGGTAGCGGTTCTTGCCGCCTTGCTTGGCCTGGTACATGGCGTGGTCGGCATTGCGCAGCAACTGGTCGGCGTCCGCCCCATCGCGCGGGTGGAATGCCACGCCGATGCTGGCGGAGACATGGAATACGGTTTCGCCGACCGTTATCGGATCGGCGGCGGCCTGCAGCAGGCGGGCCAGCATCGGTTCGCAATCGTTCGACTGCTTCAGTTTGGTCATGACGGCCACAAATTCATCGCCGCCGATGCGCGCCAAGGTATCTATTTCGCGTATCGCCGCCTTCATGCGCTGCGCGAGCGCGATCAGCAGTCCGTCGCCGACTTCGTGGCCGTACCGGTCGTTCACTTCCTTGAAGCCGTCAATATCCAGGAAAGCCACCGCCAGCGAGTGGCCGTGGCGCTGGTTCTGGGCGATGGCCTGCCGCAGGCGGTCGGCGAGCAGCCTGCGGTTGGGCAGTCCGGTCAGTCCGTCGTAATGGGCGACATGCTGGAGCTGCTGTTCGTGCTTCTTCATTTGCGTGATGTCGGTGAACATGCCGACGTAGTTCAGCGTCTTTCCTTTCTCGTCGCGCACGCTGCTGATGGTGCTTAATGCGGCATACAGCTTTCCGTCCTTGCTCCGGTTCCAGATTTCTCCCGACCAGCTGCTTTTCTCGATGAGGGTCTGCCACATGGCGGTGTAGAAAGCGGGATCCTGCATCTCCGATTTCAGGATGCTCGGCGTCCGGCCCAGGGCTTCTTCCCGCGTGTAGCCGGTGATCTGGGTGAAGGCGTCGTTGGTGTCGATGAGCGTGCCGGCGGCATCGGTAATCATGATGCCTTCGCGCGCGTGGCTGAACACGCTGGCCGCCATCTGCAGCTTGTTTTCGGCCTGCTTGCGCGCCGTTATGTCGTGGATTGAGGACAGGAGCAGCTTGCGCCCCCCGATGGTTACCGGGCCGATAAAGGCCTCGACGTCGCGCACGCTGCCGTCCGCCAGGCGATGCTGAAACAGGAAATGGGTTTTCTCATGCTGCATGGCTTGCCTGAATACCGGCTCGAGCTGCGGCTGCCGCAGGGTGTTGATGGCGCCGAGGTTCATCGTCTTCAGTGTTTCGATATCGAACCCGTAATAGGCGCAGGCCTCGGCGTTGGCGTTCACGATGCCGCCGTCGGCGGGGTCGAACAGCAGCATCACGACGCTGCTGTTCTCGAACAGTTCGCTGTAGCGGGCCTCGTTTTCATGCCAGCTTGCCTTCCAGCGGGCGCCCCATGCCTTCAGCAGCAGGTAGAGCAAGACGCTGGTGACGAACACGAACACCATGCCTTTGGCAAGCTCGATCCAGCCCTGGAGCACCGGGTCGGCCACCGAAATTTGCAGGTAGAGACCGGAAGCGACGATCCACAGCATGGAAAAAGCGGCATACAGAAAAGCGATGTTCGCCGGGTTCGCGGACGATTTTTCGATCAAGGGCCGGTCACTGTCGTTTGCCATGGGCGGTCTCCTTCAGCAAAGAATTGAGGGCGGTTCGTTTTAATAAATCCGTCACCTGGCTCTAGCATAAACCAACTTGCGGAAAGGCAAGATTTCCAAGGGTTTTTTTCGTATTTTAGCCTGCGCTCCATGGCGGTGCGTTCCTTGTTCGTCCGTCGGCAAGACGGTTGATTTATACATGACGCAACCATCATGCCAACTGCACGCGCCGGTTGATTGCGCCGCCTGTCCGCTTCAATTGCAGATTTCCCACAATCGTTGTTTATTTTTAAACTTTGCCTGCTTGAAACGCTTTTGGATCGCTTATGATTGAGTTCTTCGCGTACCATGCTTCGCGTAGTGCGACGTTCCGCACGTAGAAGCGGCGACAAGCCGCCCCTTTGCAGTGCATGGCGCCGATATCGCCAAGGCGCAAACGGCTGTTATGAACGGCCGCTGGCGGTTGCTAAACCACGTTGGAAAATTCCTTTATGTCCGAAGAAAACCTGACCAGTTCCGTCAACAAGAATTACCTCGAAAAAGTAATGAACTTGGCGGAGACGACGGACGTTCTGGCTACCGAGGACATTTTCGATTCCCGCGGGATGAAGCTGGTCGCCAAGGGAGTGAAGATATCGCGCTCCCTGCAGGAAAGGCTGATCCTGCGCAAGCTGAGCAAGCCGCTGGAATCCAGCATCGCCGTTGAAGGCGGCGTCGACATCAAGACGGTGGTTGCGGAAGCAAAGCGTCTTTCGGAAACGGTCGAGCCGATTGCCTGCATGCTCAAGGTGGCTTCGGACGGCGGGACGACGCCATTCAAGATCCTGGCCGGCGCGCAGATCGGCAACGCGATGAGCATGATGCTCACCATTACCGAGCGCGGCGGCGACTCCGCGCTGTCGCATAGCGTGATGGTCAGCCTGATGTCGGTCTGCCTTGCCAAGCAAGTCGGCCTGAGCGAGAAAGAGCAGACGGTGGCCGCGCTTGCCGGCCTGCTGCACGACATCGGCGAACTGTATATCGAGCCCCAATACCTCAACCGGCAGCGGCGCCTGCTTCCGCATGAGTGGCGCCACCTGGCAGTGCATCCCCGCATCGGGCAGATGCTGATCACCGAACTCGAAAGCTACCCGCCGGCGGTTGCGCAGGCGGTGTCCGAGCATCACGAACGCTTCGACGGCGTCGGCTATCCGCGCCAGCTTGCCGCCAAGGATTTCAGCGCCGTCGGCCAGGTATTGGCCGTATCCGAGAAGTTGTCCCGCGTCCTGGTGAACAGCGACAGGCCGCTCGAACGCGCCGAGCTTGCCCTGAAGATCATTCCCGGCGAACACGCGAAAGGGCTGATATCCGCCGTGTCCAAGGCCTTGCGCCTCTCAACCCAGACGCAGCCGCCCAAGCCGGACATGGCGCCGGAAGAGGCATACAAGAATGTATGCGGCATATTCGAGCGCATCAACTTGTCACTGGGCATGGTGCATGAACTGCTCGATTCGCCGACAGTCAGCTCGAAGCAGGGCAAGGGCCTGCTGCTGAAGGCGCTGAACCACATTCATACAGTAGAGCGTTCCTTCACCAGCACCGGACTCTATGCCTGCATGGACAAGGGGGCGGGGTTGCTCGAAACGCAGAACATGGAGATACTTTTTGAAGCGGCGGTCGCCGCCAGGGAGATCCAATGGCGTCTGTGCAACGTGGCGCGCAACCTGGCCCTTCACTCGGTCAATTTCGATCCGCACGAGATCGAAGCCTTGCAGCCGCTCGCCAACTTGCTGGATTGGGAGCTTTAAGCAGGGGCCTGCCGCCCGCGCCCGCAGGCGGCAGGCACGCATGACCCCGGCGCGCGATATGCGCTACACTCTTCGGCAGGGACAAGCATCAGGGCATTGCATTTTGACTACCGACAGGAGGGTTCAATAATCATGCTGAAGAATAAAGTTGCCATCGTTACCGGTTCTTCAAGGGGCATCGGCGAGCAGATCGCCAGGTCTCTTTTCCACGCGGGCGCCAAGCTCGTGATCAATTACGCCGGCAATGCCGTTGCGGCGGAACGCATTGCCGCCGAGATGCGGGCGCTCGCCGGCGAGGCGATTGCGGTCAAGGCGGACGTGAGCAAGGCGGACGAGGTAAAGGCCTTGTTCGATGCCGCGATTGCGCAATTCGGCAAGGTGGACATCCTGGTCAACAATGCGGGCGCAATCCTCTACAAGCGCATTCAGGACACCAGCGACGAGGACTTCGCGCGTATTTTCAACATCAACGTCAACGGGGTTTTCTACGCGCTGCGCGAGGCCGCAACCCGCCTCGGTGACGGCGGGCGCATCATCAATCTTTCCTCGTCCGTGACGCGCCTCATGCTGCCGACCTACGGCGCGTATTCCGCGTCGAAGGCCGCCGTCGAGCAGTTGACGCGGGTCTTCGCCAAGGAAGTGGGGCATCGCGGCATTACGGTGAATTCCGTCTCGCCCGGCCCGACCGCCACCGCGCTTTTCGCCGAGGGCAAGAGCGAGGAAACCATCAAGCGGCTGGCTTCCATGGCCGCGCTGGGGCGCATCGGCGAGCCCGTGGACATCGCGCGCGTGGTCCTGTTTCTGGCCGGAGACGATGCCGGCTGGGTCACGGCCCAGAACCTGGGGGTCAACGGCGGCTTCGCGTAGAACGCCGTTCGCCGGCCCCGCCGCAGGCCTATCCCTCGGAACGGGACGAAGGCGGGTGGTCTTCCGTCTCCTCCTGGTTCCAGTCGAGGATCGTGACGATTCTTTCGGTCACGAGGTGGAATATCCCGCCGACAACGCCTCCGAGGACGACCTCGCTGCCGCGATAGAAACCGGCGGCGATGATCGGGGTGAGCGGACTCGCGGTCAAAAGCACGATAGGCACAGTCCACATGCAGACGCGCAGTCCCGGACGCTTATGGGCGATGGCGGCGCAGATCGCTACGGCAAGGGCAATCTGCACAGGCATGCCAATGGCCAGGTAGGAGGTCTCAGCCGCCAAGCCGACCGCTATGGCGACGCCGACGCCGATGATGGTGCCGGCGATGCGGCCGCTGACCGAGCTCTGGGTGTCGCCCAGCTTGGTTTGCGAAACGATGACTGCCGACATGGCTGCCCAGACGGAGTGTGGAAACCCGATCGCGCCCGACAGGACATAAGAGAGCGTAGCCGCACCTGAACACCGGGCGATGAAAAGTGCGTAGTGGATCAGTGCCAATTTTTTTGCAGTCATGTTCCGGCCCTGGCCGAGGGGATTTCAAGCACACTGTTCTTTGACGGGGCGGCCTTCCTCTCATGAACGCGAATTCAGAGGCCGCGGCAAGCGATTTAAACCATTTGTCAGTATCTGTTCCCGCCTGCATGGTGTCAAGTCCCGATAACTTGCATGGCCGCTTTGACTGCCGGCGGCGCCTTGCCGATGTAAATACTGTATCTCTAACGCACCACTCCCCGCACTCTTGCTATACTGACGCCGCGCCCGTTCCGGGACGGATCGGTTGTTTTCGGATTTTTTAACGCTCGCAGGCCAGTAAATGTATCAACCGCTTGAATCAGCAGGTGTTCCAGGTGTCGTCAATTAGCAGGGCGCAATGACTGAAGAAAATCTAAAGCCCGCAAGCCGATGGCTGCGGCTGTGGCGCAAAGCCGAGCCCTTGCGCCACGGAGCCGCGCGGCTGTTTCGCAGGATCGCAGGCTATTTCAGGGGAATCGTCGATCCCGCTTCGGACCGGCGCGCGAGGACGATCTCCGGCGTCAAGGCGCTGGCCGCCATGGGCGCGCTCGGGTTTGCGCTTCTGGGCGCGTATACCGTCGTCCTGATTCCCTTCACTCCCAGCATTTCCGACCTGCGCAAGGCCAAGGTCGACCAGCCGGGCCAGCTCGTTTCGGCCGACGGCAAGCTGATCGCAACCTATAACCGCCTGAACCGCGAGTGGGTCGGACTGGACAGCGTCTCTCCGCATGTGGCCAGGGCGCTGATCGCCACCGAAGACCATCGTTTTTACGATCATCATGGCGTCGACGTGCTGCGCACGCTGGCCGGCGCGGCGCGCACCCTGGTGGGCAAGACCGAAGGCGGCTCGACCATCACCCAGCAGCTTGCCCGCAACCTGTATCCGGACGAGATCGGCCGCAAGCGCTCGATCACCCGGAAAATCAAGGAAATCATCACCGCGCTGAAGATAGAAAGCGCCTATACCAAGAAAGAGATACTGGAGACCTATCTCAACACGGTGCCGTTCCTGTACAACGCGTACGGCATCGAAATGGCCGCGCGCACCTACTTCGACAAGTCGTCTTCGCAACTGACCGTCCTCGAAAGCGCGACCCTGATCGGCATGCTGAAGGGGAACAGCTACTACAACCCGGTCCTGAACCCGGAGCGGGCGCTCGAGCGCCGCAACGTGGTGCTGTCGCAAATGGTAAAGCGCAACGTGCTGAGCCCGGAAAGCTTCGAGACGCTCAAGAACCGGCGCATGCGCCTCGATTTCGAGCGCCAGCCGGAGCAGGTGGGTCCCGCCCCGCATTTTGCCGAGTACGTGCGCAAATGGCTGATCGACTGGGCCGACCGCCACAACTACAATGTCTATTCGGACGGGCTGGTGGTTCACACCACGCTCGATTCGCGCATGCAGGCGATTGCCAACCAGTCGGTCAAGCGCCAGATGAATGCCCTGCAGGCGGTGGCCGACGTCGAGTGGGCGAAGCCTTCCGACCGTTTGATATCGACCAGCGCCGGCGCCTACCAGTCCATGCGCCGCGGCGTGCGCCCGTTCGGCTATTTCTGGAGCAGCAAGCCGGCCCTGGTCGATGCGTTCATCCGTGAATCCGAGGCCTACCGCCGCGCGGTCGATTCCGGCATCAAGCCGGAGGCCGCCCTTGCGCAGTTGCGCAAGGATGCGAATTTCATTGCCGCCCTGCGCGAGGAAAAGCTGCGCCTGCAGGCCGGTTTTGTCGCCATGGACCCGGCAACCGGGCAAGTGAAGGCATGGGTCGGAAGCCGCGATTTCGAAACCGACCAGTACGACCATGTGGCGCGGGCGCAGCGGCAGCCGGGCTCGACCTTCAAGCCGTTCGTCTACGGCGCGGCGCTGGAGCAGGGATTGCTGCCGGGCACGCGTTTTACCGACAAGGATATCGATATCGCGATGCCGGACGGCACTGTCTGGAGCCCCACCGACCTGACCGGGCCCAGCGGCCGCGAGATGGCCATGCGCGAGGGCCTGATCTATTCGAAGAACACCATCACGGCCCAGGTGATGCAGCAAGTCGGGCCCAAGAAGACCATCGCCTTCGCGCGCAGGATGGGGGTTGACCAGAGCAAGCTCGAACCGGTTCCGGCGCTGGCGCTCGGCACCAGCCCGGTCACCTTGCTGGAAATGGTCTCGGCCTACGGCACCTTCGCCGACAACGGCGAATACCGCAAGCCGGCTTTCATCACCCACATCACCGACAGGAAAGGCAAGATACTGGCGCGGTATGATGCCGAAGGCGAGCGCGTCCTGTCCGCCAAGACCAATGCCGAACTGGTCGACATGCTGCGCGGCGTGGTCAACCAGGGCACCGGGCGGGCGGTGAAATCGAATTTCGGCGTCAGGGGCGATATCGCCGGGAAAACCGGCACCACGCAGAACAACACCGACGGTTGGTTCATCTTGATGCATCCGCGCCTGGTGGCCGGGTCATGGGTCGGTTTCAGCGACGCCCGCGTGACCATGCGCAGCAGCTATTGGGGGCAGGGCGGGCATAACGCGCTGAACGTGGTCGGCGACTTTTTCCGGCAAGGGATCGATGCCCGGCTGATCGACGCCAACGCCAAATTCGGCAAGGCGCCCGAGCCTTCTCCCGGCTGGTCTATTTTCGACACAGTCAAGGGCAAGTTCTCCCAATGGTTCCACTTCGGCAAGCCCGACGCGAAACCGCCGGTGCGTCCGCGTGTGCGCAAGAAAGAGCCCGAGATAGCGCCGGACGACATGGAGCGCATCATCAACGACGCGCGCGAAGAGCAGAAAAGCCTGGAGCGCGGGCGCGCCGAACCTGTTCCGAAGGAAGCGGCGGGCGCGGACGGGAAGCCGCCGGCCGGGCAGGAGCAGCCGCCCCTGCCTTCGCCGGAAAAAGACCGGCCCCCGGCGCAGCCGGAAAAAGCCGCTGTCCCGGCAATGCCGGAAACGAGGCCGCGCGCCGACGCCGGAAGTGCCGAGGCAGGAGGGGAAACGAAGCGCGCCGTTCCGTGAGCCGCCGCTTTCTGCCGCGCCTCGCTTGCTGCCCGGTTCGCCCGCATGAGCGCCCCGGCGCCGCGGCCCGCCTGTCTTCAGGGCCGTTTTGACGTCATGACCGGTATCTTTCCGATGCCGGTCCCATCAGGAAAGTCCCAACAATGTCAGAAGCATCCGTTCCGGAAACGTATTTCTCCCTGGTTCCAGGCCGCCAGTGCGGCGAATGCATGGTTTGTTGCGAGTACCTGCCGATCAGCACGGCGGGCCTGGTGAAGCCGGCGGAAGTGTTGTGCGGCAACTGCGTCGTCAACCGGGGCTGCAGCATCTATGCAACCCGTCCCAATGTGTGCCGCACCTGGCATTGCCTGTGGCGGCGCGACCCGGCCATGCCCGACGAACTGCGGCCCGACAAATCGGGTGTCATATTTGCGCTCGTGGTCCATTACGAACCCCGCTATGTATTCGAGAACGCCCACATCACCTGCATGGCCATGAAGTCCCGGTCGGATCTTGCCGTTGCGCCTGCATCGGACGCGATAGGGCGCTACATCGGCGAAAGCTCGCTCCCGGTCTGGCTCAGCTACGGCGGCGGCAAGACGCTGGCCTATCCTGACGAGCAACTGGCCGACGCCGTCGTTAACCCTCTGACGACCCGTTTTCCGCATCTGGTCGAGGCCGGGAAAAAATGGCTCGAGCGCTACGAGAGCCTGGTCGAACCGCTTCAACTGAAAAACGCCCGGTTCGACAGCGAGTTCGGCTAAAGCGGCTGTCCAGCCGGTAGCAAAACAGGGGAGCGGGAAGGGCGGTTGCGCTTAAATTCACCGCTTGGTATGTGGTATGCAATATAATTTTCCGCTTTTACTCCACGCGCTGCCTGTAGCAATGCTGCAGGCGGCGCGCAAACTTTTGCGAGACCGCTATGTGCCGAAAAGAAACATGCCGACTTTTTCCTTCGCCCGCGCAGTCAGACCGGCAAGAGTAAGGCGCTTGCCGTAAAACTCCTTTCGTGTTTCTCATGAGAATTTGTCCATGGTCAAGTATGGCTGCCTTTTGCTTGGCAAAGTACTTGTCAGGATACCGGGCCGGAAAAGGTGCCTATGACTGACAATAAATCGCTGTCTCCCGCGCCAGCGGCCGTTTCGGCCGGTGGGGCCGCTGCCGTTCCGAGCCGGCGCTTTCCCCTGCTGCTGCTGGTTTGCCTGATGCTGATCATCACGGGCGTCGGCTACTTTGTCTACAGCAGGCTCCAACAGAGCGAGACCCTGCAGATACAGCAGAATCTGGCCGCCATTGCCAACTTGAAGCTGGACCAGGTAAATGGCTGGATGAGCCGGAACAAGACCAATGTGGAAGTGGTATCCAATAATTCGCTAACCGCGGACCGCGTCGAAAAATGGCTGAGGCGGGGCGCAAGACCGGATGCGGACGCCCAGTGGCTGCACAGCCGGCTTGAATTCATCCGCAAGCATTATTCCTATTCGGAACTGTCGCTGCTGGACGTTGACGGAAAGATCCTTATGACCACGGGCAAGGACTTGCCCGATATGTCGGTTCACCAGGCCCTGTTGCGCCAGGCATCGGATCAGAAGCAGCCTGTGCTCGGCGATTTGCACTGGAAGGCGCATCCTGACGGCGCAACGAGCATCAGCCTGCCCATGGCTGCGCCTTTGACCCCCTCCGACGCAGGCGGCGCAGTCGTCGGTTATTTCTGGGTTGAATTCGATATCGAGAATTTTCTTTTCCCACTGATCGAATCGTGGCCCACCCCAAGCAGGACGGCCGAAACCTTGATCGTCAGGCGCGACGGCGACGATGTGCTGTACCTGAACGAGATGCGCAACAAGAAAGGCACGGCGCTCAAGCTGCGCCTTCCCGCCGATCATCCGACTCTGGCGACTGCGCAGGCAGTCCGGGGCGCGACCGGTTTCATCAGCGGCACCGACAACGAGGGCGATGCCGTCATTGGCTATGCGTCGGCAATTCCGGGCACGCCCTGGCTCATGGTGGCCCAGATCGATACGAAGGAAGTGTATGCGCCTATTCGTAATATGACTCTTGCCATAACCGCAACGACGCTGGTGCTGCTGCTTATCTCGGGCTTTCTGTTGTTCTTGTGGTGGCGGCAGCGGAAAGCGCAGTACCAGGCGGCGCAGTTGCAGTCCGAATTGAACCGGCAATTCCTTGCGCAGCAAAATGAATACCTGAGCAAATATGCCAACGACATCATTTTGCTGCGGAACAAGGATCACATTATTGTCGAGGCGAATGACCGCGCGGAAGCGGCGTACAGGTATCCGCGCTCCCAATTGATCGGCAAAAAACTGACCGAACTGGTGGTCGATAAAGAGGAATTCGACCGGCGCCTGCATCGGATCCTGGAAAACAGGAGCCTGGTGTTTGAGAGCGTTCACCGGCGCAGCGATGGAACCGTGTTCCCGGTTGAAGTCAGCGCCCGCGTGATCACAAGAGGGCAGGAAATATTCATTCAGGACATTATCAGGGACATTACCGACAGAAAGGAGTCGGAAGCGCGCGAGCGGCGCCTGACGAACATATACCGGGCCCTCGGCGAAGCCAACTCGGCGATACTTCACATCGAATCCGAGTCCGAATCCGAGCTCTTCCGCCTGGTTTGCAAGATTGCGGTCGACTATGGCGACATGGTGCTGGCCTGGATCGGCATTCCGAATGCCGGGAATCGCTTTGAGCCCATAGCCTGCGACGGAAGCGCGGTGCGTTATCTTGACAATATCGTTATTACAACGTCAGCGGACGATCCGGAGGGGCAAGGCCCAACGGGCAGGTCGTATCGGGAAGGCAAGGCGGTCGTTGCCTATGACTTTACCAACAATGGATTGACGGCGCCATGGACGGAAAGGGCCCGGCAGTACGGGATACGGTCTTCTTCGTCATTTCCCATCATGCGGTCTGGACGGCCTTATGCTGTGTTTACGGTCTATAGCAATCTGCCGAATGCGTTTGAAGAAGAGATCGTTCAGCTATTGGAGAAAATGGCCGGGAATATCAGTTTTGCGCTGGACAATATCGACCGCGAAACGCTGCGCAAGAGGGCGGAAGAAGAGTTGAAGCTGGCTTCCATGGTGTACCAGGACAGCAGCGAAGCGATGATGGTGACGGACGCGGATAAAAGAATCATTGCCGTCAACCGTGCTTTCGAGCAAATCACCGGCTACAAGAATGACGAGGTGATCGGCAAGAATCCGCGCATCCTGAAATCCGACCGGCACGATCCCCTGTTTTTCAAGGACATGTGGGATCAGGTCGCCGCGGACGGAAGCTGGAAGGGGGAGCTCTGGAACAAGAAGAAAAACGGCGATCTGTTCGCCGCGCTCCTTTCCATCAACACCATCCATGACCGGAGCGGCCTGGCGCATCGGTACATCGGTTTGCTGTCCGATATTACCGAGAAAAAGCAGTCGGAAGACCTGATCTGGAGCCATGCAAACTTCGATAATCTGACCGGATTGCCCAACCGCAGGATGTTCCGGGAGAACCTGCAGCAGGAAATCCGCAAGGCGCGCCGCGCCCGCATGCCGCTGGCCTTGATGTTCATGGACCTGGACGGGTTCAAGGACGTCAACGACACGCTCGGGCACGATATGGGCGATATCCTGCTGAAGGAGGCCGCCCAGCGCCTGAACGATTGCATGCGCGATTCCGACACGGTGGCGCGTCTGGGCGGCGACGAGTTCACCGTCATCCTGACCGAACTGCATGATTCCGGCAACGTCGACCGCGTTGCCCGCCACATCCTGAAAACGCTGTCCGATCCGTTTACGCTCGGCGATGAAGTGGCTTATGTGTCTGCCAGCATCGGCATCACGCTCTACCCCAATGACGCCACCGAGATCGAGGACCTGATCAAGAATGCCGACCAGGCCATGTACGCGGCGAAGAATGAGGGGAAGAACCGCTACCACTACTTTACGCCGGCCATGCAGGAAGAGGCGATCACGAGGATGCATCTGATCAATGACTTGCGGAACGCGCTGGATGGCAATCAATTTGAAATCGTCTATCAGCCGATCGTCGAGCTTTCGTCCGGCAGCATTCATAAGGCGGAAGCGCTGATTCGCTGGCAGCACCCGACGCGGGGGCTGATCAATCCGATCGAGTTCATCTCCGCGGCCGAAGACACCGGCATGATCGCCTCTTTTGGCGACTGGGTGTTTCATCAGGCGGCCGTGCAAGTTGCAACGTGGCGGGAACAGTATCACCCGGCTTTCCAGATCAGCGTCAACATCTCGCCGGTGCAGTTCAGGAACGAGGGAATCGACCCGTTGGCCTGGTTCGACCACTTGCAGAGCCTCGGCCTGCCGGGGCAAGGGATCGTGGTCGAGATTACCGAGGGACTGCTGCTGGACGCCAGCCCGAAGGTGACGGACCAGCTCCTGATGCTGCGCGACGCCGGCATCGAGGTAGCGCTGGACGACTTCGGCACCGGCTATTCGTCGCTGTCGTACCTGAAGAAGTTCGACATCGACTACCTGAAGATCGACCGGGCCTTCGTGCGCAACCTGACGGCCAGTTCGGATGACCTGGCGTTGTGCGAGGCGATCATCGTGATGGCGCACAAGCTGAACATCAAGGTGATCGCGGAAGGCATCGAGACGGAAGAACAGCGCAAGCTGCTCGCCGGCGCCGGATGCGACTACGGCCAGGGTTTCCTTTTTTCCAAACCGGTGCCCGCTGAAGCATTTGAGAGTTTGTTAAAAGCGTCCCCGTTTGCATGTCAGGAATTATTGGAAATTTGAATTTTAATATTGAAACTGCTGAAGGCGCCAATTCGCAAGCGTCACCAATACTTGCTTGATCAATGCAGGTCTTATCCACAAGCCGAAATACGCCTGATCAAGCACCCGTGCCGGGCATTAAAAAGAAAGCAGTGCGATTTGGGCGAGAGAGAACTCTTCGTAAACTTTAGCCAGATTCAGACTAACCGGTTCTCATTTTTCAGCAACAAAAGGTAAAGTTTGACATTCGGAGCAGGTTTTCACCGGATGAACGCATGCGGTCAAAATATCAGGATAAATGCTTGTTGATGACAGAAGGCAGCATTTTCGGAGATTTAATGCGAAGCGCTTGTTGATATTGAACCTGCCGAACACCACTTCAATGTCGTGAGCGGCGACGCCGAATTTTTCGGCCAGGAACCGGACCATGTGGTCGGTCGCCTTGCCCGCCACGGGCGTGGCGGTGACGCTGATGCAGAGCTGCTTGCCCTTGACCTTGCCAATGGCGTCCTTGCCCGCGTTGGGGGTGCCGAGCACGTTCAGCACCAGGATTTCGCCATCCCAGGCGTAAAAGGAATGCATTTCCATTCCCCTGCGCGCTGTTTTCGCGCCTTTGGCCGGTGACGCAGCCTTCAATTTTCCGCTCATGGGACTGGTTTTCCGTATCGGTTGGCAGCCGGGGGCGGCCATATGCCAAATAGCTAATTATGCTATTGTAAAAATAACTTATGGATTAAATATTTAGGCGGCGGCAACGGTTTTTTGCGCTTCGCCCTGAAATGGCAGGCTTTCATGATTAAACAAGTTGATGCATCCCAGCTTAAGGTCGGGATGTATATCCACGACCTGAATTGCCAACCGGTGGATCACCCGTTCAACCGCAGCAGCCTAAAGCTGACCTCCCACGGCCAGATCCGGAAGATTCGCGCCGCATGCTCGAACCCCCTTTATATCGATACCGAAAAAGGACTCGACGCTACGGACGCGCCGACCCTGCAGGAGGCGGTATCCGCGCTCGAAGCGGAACTGACCACGCTGGCCGCCGGCCAGTGCATGCTGCCGGTGCAAACGTCGCTCGCCGAAGAAATGGGGAACGCCAAGGCCATCAAGGGCCGGGCCCAGCGGACGATACGCGACGTGATGCACGACGCGCGCCTGGGCAACCTGATAAGGCTGGACGACATCGAACCGGTGGTCGAGGGCATTACCGATTCCATCCTGCGCAACCCCGGCGCGTTGACCGGGCTGTCGCAGATCAGGAACAAGGATGACTATACCTTTATCCATTCGGTTTCCGTCGGCGCGCTCCTGACCGCCTTTTGCGTTTCAGCCAAGATGGACCAGGACATTGTCCGGCAGGCGGGCCTGGGCGGCCTTTTGCACGACGCCGGCAAGGCGTGCGTGCCGGACGGTGTCCTGAACAAGCCGGGCAAGCTGACCATGGAGGAGTTCGTCGTGATGCAGAAGCATCCGGAGGAGGGGTTCGAGCTGCTCTCCGCCATTCCGGGCATCGGCCCGATTCCGCTCGACATTGCGCGCCATCACCACGAACGATTCAACGGCGCCGGCTACCCGGACCGGATCGCGGGCGGCACGATCCAGACGCTGACGCAGATGGCGGCCATCTGCGACGTATACGACTCCGTCACCTCGACCCGGTCATACCACATCGGCATGTGCCCGGCCGCGGCGCTTCGCATGATGTTCCAGTGGAGCAAATCGCATTTCGATCCGAAGCTGGTACAGGACTTCATGCGCTGCGTCGGCTTTTACCCGGTCGGCACGCTCGTCCTGCTCGAATCGGGACGGCTGGGGGTGGTGGTCGAGCAGGACGAATGCAATCTCGTCACGCCCAAGGTCAACGTCTTCTACGACACCCGCAGCCTCGCCTACATGCCGGCCCGGCTGCTGGACTTGTCCAAACCGCTGGGGGCAGGCGGCGGCGACCGCATCGTCAGCCACGAAACGCCCGAACGGTGGAAAGTCGATCCCACGCCGTTCCTGCCGTTCGCTGCCTGATCAAGGATGACCGCGAAGAATAAAGTCTGTCGGGTTTTGTGGATAACTAAGGCGCCCGATACGCTCTCAGATTAGGCGGCAATTGATGTGTCGCCTTTTTTATTGGCGCAAGCGGATGGCTGATATCGACTGGAAGCGGACGGGTACGCCGGAAATTAATTTGTTAGTTACATAAATTGAAAGATGCTTAAAGATGAGTTGTGTTTAACCAAAAATAGTTGAACGTTATTGCTTTTTAGCAGCAAACGAGGATAATAAAAATATGCGTTCTAAAAGAACGCCATAAAGAGCACGCTCACGATGATCAAAAGTCTATATTGAGAGGAAATGCATGACGAATTACTTTGAAAGACAACTGCGCAACGGTAGTCCCATACTTCATTATTTGGTCGAACCGCCGATGTTCAGCGGCCCGATATCGGAGAAAAATCCTCCCAGGGCTTGCAAGCTGCTTAAAAGTGAATTGAAGAGATTCATGGAAAGCCTCAGTTCGAAATATCTTTATAGCGGCATGTCCGAAGACGTTCCTAGATTCATAAAAATCTGAAGCGGACGAATCGGCTAATTCTTCCTTGAAGAAAAGACGGCACTTTATGTGCCGTTTTCTATTGGCGCGTGGGAATGTGTGCAATCGGCGGAAGCGGGCATTCGCGCTCGGAAATTTATCGGTTATGCAAATTACGGTGGGCAAAGTACTTGCACGGTTTATCGATTTTGTTATGTATGCATACGGCACAGTGGGCATGTTCAAAGCTGGAAAGCATGCGGGTTTTCGAGGTTTGGGCATCTTTTGCTGATGTGCAAGCGACAATGTTAGTATGCAAATTTGCAACCTAATACAAGTCAGTCATTATGGAAACATCGGTTGTCCAATCCATCAAGCTAGCCATTGTTGCCGCTACTGGGCTATCTAAAGATGCGCTTCACATCTATGTCGGTCTTGTGGTATTTCTTGCAATGGCTGCGGTATTGCGCAAACCGCTTCGCTCTATTATCCCGTGGCTTGTTGTTGTCGCCGTAGCCATCGCAGGGGAAGCGCTCGATATGCGAGATGACGTTGCCAGCCTTGGATATTGGCGCTGGAACGCAAGTTTGCATGACATACTCAATACAATTTTCTGGCCTACCGTACTTTTTCTTCTTGCCAGGTTCGATATGTTTTTTGGGAGCAACAAATGACCGTAATGCCTGGCATCGCGGTCAATCTCCACAGTCCGCTACCGGCCAGAAGCGGACAACAGTTCTGATACCATTTGCTTGTTAACATAGGAAAGTGAGGACGACCTCACTGCTCCACTTCGTATCGGGGACGGCCCCTCATTGCTAAGGAGCGTTTCATGAATTGGGAAATCCTGTTAGTCGCTGGGTTGTTTGAAATTGGCTGGGCGATTGGACTCAAGTACACGGAGGGCTTTTCACGTCTGTGGCCTACTGTCGGGACTATTTTGTCCATGATAATCAGCGTCGGGTTGCTCGGCGTTGCCATGAAAACACTTCCAACCGGTACGGCTTATGCGGTTTGGGTTGGCGTCGGTGCCATCGGCACTGCGATATTGGGCATTCTTCTGTTTGGCGAACCGGTCAGCGTAGCTCGACTACTGAGCCTTGCACTCATCCTTGCCGGTATAGTTGGCCTCAAATTATCCATTCCTTAATTGTCTGCTTCGGGTCGTTTGCAGGCAGTCATGAATTCGGAGTCCCGCGCTCATGCATGGAATTCGCCGTGTTAATATTTTCGAATGATATGTCTGGAGAAAAAAATGGAAAGCACAAGTTTTCACAATGATATGAATCCCGGGCAGGTAGCTCGAATTGCGAGGGCGGCGAAGTTGACTTCGTCGCAAATCCAAGAGGCTATAAAACTTTGCGAGCTTCATTTCGCCGGCGATGCAAGCCAGAAGATGCTTCCGGCAATACTTCAGGCGCTTGCGACAAATTACGCTGCATCCGCATAATCCAATGGAGGGGCTTCATGCAGCCCTCGCCTGATCCCGCGCCGGCGTATGCCGGCAGCCGACGTCCGATACGGGGCAGGGCAGGCCGCGTTTTGCGGGTATCGCGCCGGAACGCTGTCAGTTCGCCAGCACGAGCCGCTTCACCGGGAGCTTGTAATGCTCGAGGTTCCGCTTTCCTTCCTCGCGGCCGAGGACGGGCACTCCCAGTTCGCGCAGGGCATTGACGCGGTCTTCGGAATTCATTCCCGCTTCGTCGAAAAGGTAGCGGGCGGCGGCGTCCGGCCCCGCGCCGGTCACGAAGCGCCAGAACCCGCTGCCGATAGTTGTCAGGAACGCTCCGGCCAG
>Ga0366789_1049_pt1 | contig 29064 bp, 31 predicted proteins | sample TotcelHN113001N8_FD_207042 | JGI IMG/M metagenome (GOLD analysis project Ga0366789, IMG submission 207042) | Enriched cells from coal bed in the Powder River Basin, Montana, United States - Total cells N11 rep2 HSBNCT.N11.300.1.N8 ... | reverse complement strand
GACAAGCAACGCGAGGTGGATGAAATCATGTACGGCTTGGGTGAATGGAAAGGTGTTGACCCAGCCACTGGTTTCCATCTGGTGCTGGCCCGTGATGGCCGTACGCTGAAAGTAGCGGACTTGGTGGATGACAGCGATCCATCCAGGCGTTCAAAAGTACTCACCGCATTGAAAGACCCGGCGCAGAAGAACAACCGCGACAGTGTGGATGTCATCATTGCGCTGGGCATGGCGAAGGAAGGCTTTGACTGGATCTGGTGCGAGCACGCACTGACCGTTGGCTACCGCAGCAGCCTGACCGAAATCGTACAGATCATTGGCCGCGCCACTCGTGATGCCGAGGGCAAGGAACGATCGCGCTTCACCAACCTGATCGCCGAACCTGCGGCCGAACAGTCAGCTGTGGCCGAGGCCGTTAACGACATGCTCAAGGCTATTTCTGCCAGCCTGCTGATGGAGCAGGTGCTGGCTCCGCGTTATGAGTTCACCCCCAAGAACACCGGCCCGAAGGAAGGCTTCGATTACGGCGAGGAAGGCTATAAAGATGGCGGCCAAAACATCGGGGTGAACACTCACACCGGCCAGATTCACGTGGAGATCAATGGGCTGGTTACACCGCAAAGCCCGGAGGCCACGCGCATCTGTAAGGAAGATTTAAACGAAGTCGTCACTAGTTTCTTGCAGGACAAAACTGTGCTGGAGCGTGGCCTGTTCGACAAGGAAAATACTTTGCCCGAAGAGCTCACTCAGCTCCGTATGGGCAAGATCGTGCGCGAGCGATATCCGGACTTAAGCCAGACCGACCAAGAGGCCATCCGTCAACACGCCGTCGCCGCTATGAACATCACCCAGCAGGCGAAGTTGGCATTGGCTGAAGCTGATGCGAATGGTAGTGGTACGATGCAAGGCAGTACTGCCTTGCTGGATGGAGTGCGCAAGTTCATCAATGTGCGCGACCTGGACATTGATCTGATCGACCGCATCAATCCCTTCGATGCCGCCTATGCGGTACTGGCGAAAGCGATGGATGAGAAGTCGCTTCGCCAGGTGCAGGCCAGCATTGCTGCCAAGAAAGTGAGCATTCCCGAAGACGAAGCCCGTGACTTGGCCAAACGCGCCTTACAGTTCAAGAACGAGCGTGGCCGCCTGCCAGACATCAATTCCGCCGATGGGTGGGAAAAACGCATGGCCGAGGGCGTTGCCGCTCTGGCGCGTTACCGTGCTCAGGCCAAGGCGGTACAGGCGCAGGGAGAGTCCAGCAATGTCTGATATGAACGATGACGAACTGCTGGATGCGCTGGGCGTAGATGTCACTCCGCTCAAGACCTCCAGCCGAACACCACGCGAAGAACGTATCATCGCGGGCTTCGAAGACATCCTGCGATTCCATCAAGCCCATGGCCGCGCTCCGCAGCATGGAGATGGGCGTGACATCTTCGAGCGCCTGTATGCCGTGCGCCTTGATCAGCTACGCAAACTGCCGGAAGCGCAAACCCTGCTGGCTGAGATGGATAGCCCCGGCTTGTTGTCTGGTTCGGCAGTAATCTCGGCGGATGTGGATGATCTGGACGAAGACGCCTTGCTGGCCGCGCTGGGGATTGACGACGAACATGCCGGTAAGAGCGACATCACCGTGCTGCGCCATGTACGTTCTAGCGCTGAAAAGCGAGCGGCAGAGAATATAGCCGACCGTACGGCATGTGCGGATTTTGACAAGTTCCAAGCGCTGTTCGAGCAGGTAGAGCGAGAACTGAAGTCTGGACTTCGCATAACGCGACGCTTCGGACGCGATACCAGCATTGCCAGTGGAAACTTCTTCATCGTTGGCGGGCAGCTTGCCTATGTGGCTGAAACTGGCGAAACCATCAAGGCCCCGAACGGCGAAAGTGATGCGCGGCTGCGCGTCATTTATGCCAACGGCACTGAAAGCAACTTGCTGCGCCGCTCGCTACAGCGGGCTCTTTACAAGGACGAGACTGGCCGCCGCCTGACTGATCCAGACATGGGGCCACTGTTTGGCGATGCGCCAGAACCGGACGATATTGAAAACGGAACCATCTATGTGCTGCGCAGCCAGTCCAATCATCCATTTGTAGCTGAGCATCGCGAACTGATCCACAAAATCGGTGTGACCGGCGGAAAGGTTGAGACCCGCATCTCGGGCGCGGAAAAGGATGCCACCTATCTATTAGCCGATGTGGAGGTAGTCGCCACCTACAAGCTCCACAACCTGAACCGTGCCAAGCTGGAAAACATCTTCCATCGCTTGTTCGGTGCGGCACAGCTCGACTTGACCATCGAAGACCGCTTCGGGCATCCGGTCAAGCCGAGGGAGTGGTTCCTGGTTCCGCTCCATGTGATTGATGAAGCGGTTCAGCGCATTCGGGATGGGTCGATTACCGACGTGGTCTACGACCCGAAGACAGCCCGCTTGATCGCATAGTTTGTTAACGCCAACTGGGTTCCGTAACCTCTTGATTTAATGGCACGCCCGGCGGGGATCAATCTCCGCCACGGCTCTCTGCGGCGGAGGTCTAAGAAGCTGCACAGAAGCAAAGGTACACAAACCCCTTGAATGACCTCCTCTTACTCTCAACACGATGCGCTCGCTTCTGCCTCGATCGGTAGTATGCGCTGTGCCGAAGAGTATCTGCGGTAATAAAATATTGCACTGCTCCATGTTGTGTCAGTGGCAGGGGTGCACACTGGCCACCCGGTTAAAACGGCGGAAAATAGGGGCGAAGCCCTGTGTGTAAAATATATACTTAATACAAGGTAGGTAAGAGGTGGCTCCGGGAATTAAGACAGGCGGCTAAGTGGGAATTCTGCTCCAATGAGAAAGCGCGTCATGCGCAACAGGAGCAAGAAGATGAAACGTACCAGAAGAAATCATACGGCCGTATTCAAGGCCAAGGTTGCATTGGCGGCGGTGAGGGGCGAGAAGACGCTGGCCGAGTTGAGCACGCAGTATGACGTACATGTAAACCAGATAGCACAATGGCGATCGGAACTGATCGGGCGGGCGACCGAAATCTTTGCCACCGCTGCTGAGAGGAAAGAAGCTGCCGGGCCAGACGTCGGATCGTTGCATGCCAAGATCGGCCAACAGGCGATGGAGATTGATTTTTTGGCAGTCGCGCTCGGTCGCATGGACGGCGCGAGCGCAAAGAAATGATCGACCACTCCCTTGACCTGACCGTGACGCGTCAGGCCGAACTGCTCAGCATCTCCCGCTCGAACGTCTATTACCTGCCACGCGCGGTGCCGGATGAGGACCTGGAAATCATGCGCCGCATGGACGAACTGCATTTGAACTATCCCTTTGCCGGCGCCCGGATGCTCTCTGCCATGCTCCGCCTTGAAGGCAAGGCAGCCGGTCGCAAACATGTGGGTACGCTGATGGAAACGATGGGGATCGAGGCAATCTATCGCAAACGCAATACCAGTAGGCCGCATCCGCAACACCGGATCTATCCGTACCTGCTGAAAGACATCGTCATTAATCGGCCGAACCAGGTCTGGGCGACGGATTTGACGTATATACCGATGCGGCGCGGATTCGTCTATCTGGTGGCCGTCATTGACTGGGCCACGCGCAAGGTGCTCGCACACCGGGTATCGATCAGCATGACGCCTGATTTCTGCGTTGAAGCGCTAAACGAGGCAATCGAGAAATACGGCAGGCCGGAAATCTTCAATTCTGACCAGGGGAGTCAATTCACCAGCAACGATTTCACCCGGGTCTTAAAGGACAACGGTATCTTGATCAGCATGGATGGCAAGGGCCGCTGGGTCGATAATGTTTTTGTCGAACGGCTTTGGAAAAGCGTCAAATATGAACATGTCTACCTGCATGCCTATGAGAGTGTTGCCGACGCAAGGTCAAAGCTGGGCGGTTATCTGACGTTCTTCAACAGTCGGCGGCCTCACTCTTCCCTTGACGGCCAAACGCCCGACATGGTCTACTCCAAGCCACAAAATCACGTGCTGGCCGCTTGATGCTGAGCCAGGTTACCCACCGGCACGTGCGCTCGTGCTTGATTGAAGAGCAGCACACGCGCCCGTGGATAACCATTTACCGCAGAGCTTCCACTTAAAAATCAAAAACGCTGCCTTAACCAACGGGGCCACCTCTGATTACCGGACAATAATTTAAGCTTAAAAAAGAGGGGCCGAAGCCCCTCCTTTCTTTCCTGCAATCCGGCTATAACTACAACCCGATTTTTACCCCGGCGGAGAGAGTACCAATACCTCCCTTGCCAAGTGCAGAGTTCGTTCCAGAGGTGAAGTAGTGCTCGTAGCCAAATCGGGCCTCAATGGACTTGGAGATCTGATAGCCAAACATCAGAGCAACTGTCGGGGAAAGTATCGTTTTCTTAACAATGGGGCCACGCTCAGACCCTCCCACCCCTGCGAAGTCTAAGTTGTTGTAGATCTCATCGCGGGCATGCACAGCTGCCAAGCCGACTTTCGGGATAATCTTCAGCCCCCCTACAGGCTCGAACTTGTACCCCACACTGGCACCCAGTGCAGTGGCCGTACGGGTCGCAGCTCCGGTCAACGCATTGCCACCACCGGTGATGGCGTCAACACTGCTCCTAGATTTGAATTCGCCCAGGCTGGCAAGATAAACTTCGTACTCGATCTGCCCTTCGTTCCGATAGAAAGACAGGCGATACGTCGTATCGGACTTGTCATCCGACATCCCGCCGGCGACCTGTGACGCCACCGTATGGGTGCGCAAATCCCAAAGATTGCCATTATAGTTCCCCCCCGTCATCCTAGCAGACGTCTTGGAGATTCCGCCAGACAACCCGAAAGCCCACTTTCCATCACCCAACTGGCTGTTCCCTGGCTTGCCATCTAGCTTGTACAGCAGGCCAATTGAGGCGAAGGAAACGTCTCGCTTAATATAGCCGTTGTCGATATTGTCGATGTAGTCGACGTGGGCATTGTGGACAACAATATAGTCAGCTCGCAAGGACAGGTTGCTGGTGATGTCGGTTTCTACGCCGAATCCATAAATCGGCCGGACAGTCGACTTCGTGAACGATTCGTGATTCGGATTCATGAAGACAGCCGCGGCGTTTCCGGATGGCGTGTTTTCGCGCTTGCTTCGCGCGTACATTAGGCCGAGGCGAGCATAAGGCTTGATGATGCCGAATTTTTTCCCCACCAGTGTTGACAGCGCCAGTCCATCAACTCCGATGGTCCCGTTTGCGAAGGCGCCCCCGGTATTGCCTGAGACTTTTTTCTTACCGAGGTTCAGGTAACCAAGTTCTGCAGACAGATATTCGTTGATCCCATGACCAACGTACAGCCCGAAACCGGTTGGATGGTTGTCGTTTTTCGTGATCGCCAAGCTGTCCCATTCCATGTCTTTCACACTGTATTTGCTATGGTCGGCTTGGCCAACAGTTGCGCCAAAATAAGTCTGGCCATATGCCGAAAACGAGACAAGGCAGGCGGCTGCAACAATCGTTTTTTTCATGGTTACTTCCTTTTTTATTGATTTATCGAGTTACGAATTCGCTGGTTGTCAGCGTTTATTGAGAGTTCAGAAATTAATCAGCTCCTTGATGAAGGCCGGCGCGTCGGCGATACGGGTTATAGCCCCGTACCGTAGGTAGGTCCCGGAATAAGCTTGAGTTTGCTTATTGAAAGAAGAGGCAAAAATGAAAAAAGCCCACTTCATGTAAGCGCAAAGATGTCGCAGCCTTGGAGCCCACTCTCTACCACAGTCCAAAGCGTCAAACCTGAACTGGCCCATGGATTTCGTCATTGAGGTCAACACGTTCCTTCTAGGCAGGCATCATGAAAGTTCGGTGCCGCATTCTTCCAGTCGCTTGCGGATATGCAGACTCGGCTCTGTTTCGGAGTCAATGACTTTAGAGACGCTTTTCAATCGCGAAGAATTCGCTTTTCTTCTTCGGTGGGATTGCCAAACCAATGCCCTCCTTGAGGAGTAATGTCTTTATTAAAATATTTTCCAACCAGTCGACCTGTCGCAGGCTGATAAAGAAATTGTGAATCTGCGATGACAGTCATCGGATCTGCAAGAGTTTTGCCGTATTTCATCTTTCTCGCGGTTCCCCAAAGGTATCGACCGCCTGCAGGACTGATAGAAAACGCTGCATCTTTAAAATCCTTGAAATACTGGCGAGACTCTTCAAAGGCTTTATTAAAAGCAGGATCTCTTTTTTTGAGTTGCGCAAGTGAGGGGCAAGTATTTTTAAAGCCATTAGCCCGATTACCGGTATCGCATGACAAAGCTTGTTGTGCTGTTACTGCCTTGCTTTTGCTGTAAGCAAAAGGAGAAATAGCAATGACAGCAACAATCAGTAGATTTTTCAGTAAATTCTTCATGACGTTATTTCTTTAATGAGCAATATTGCTAGGACAGAGCTGAATTTGGCTGCACTGGGGGAAGTTATTTTTTTGTTTGTTTATTTATTTCTTTCTGCTGTGCTGCAACAAAAGCGGGAAGAATTTCAGAAAAGATTAATTTCGTAACATTGAACAAGCTTTTTCCAACGAGCTTCAACCCAGCAATACTTTTGTCTTTTGCTCCCAAACCATACCGCAGGTCATCAATTTCATTAGCGAGGCTTAGGTATTTTTTATCTTTTCCGGGGGCGTCAGTCATATTTCACTCTAATAAAAATAGCCCCATCAGTGGCTAGTAGCATTGTCTTTTGCCGGTTCCTTCACAATCAGAACAAGGCATGCGAACACTTGGGTCACCAGCGCACACTGGGCAATTTTCTGGATGATTGTCATCGCCATACTCCAAGTTGCAGGGGACGACACCCTTTCCTCGGCATTCTGGACATTTTGCTTCTTTATTCATAATTCCTCCTTTGGGTAAATTCATTGATTGGGCTAAAGAGTACTCATGTGGAATCTATCGATTTAAGATAGATTTAAACTAAGTAGGTTAATATTATCTTAATTAGTTGTAATATGGAATCATTGGACACAGCACAATCGCTGTATGCCAACCCTTGATGAAAAAGCCGCCTTTTCCAAACGACTCGAACTCGCCTTGCGCCGCAGCCAAAGGATGGATGTCGGCGCGTCCGAATTGGCGTTACGGTTCAATCTGCGCCATACGGGGGCATCCGTATCGGCCCAGACAGCCCATAAATGGTTAAGTGGTCGTTCGATACCGACCAACGACAAGCTGGCAACGCTCGCTAAATGGCTCAACGTGGACGAACATTGGCTGCATTACGGGCCATCGCCTGTGAAAACTGACGATGGTGCAAAGGGGAGGGAGGCAAAAACTGCTGCCCCCTCGGCAGAGGTCATCCAGTTGGCGCAGAAAATTCAGGCATTGCCTGCACATCGTCGTTACCTGCTGGAAGAGTTGGTGAATCAGCTACAGGACGACCTCTAGCCGATAGACTACGAAGGAGCCTCGGGCGTCTGCTGGTCGATTCTGCGCTGCAGCTTGTCTGTCAGACTGGGCTTTGGCTTGCCGCTTTCTTTGAGACCCCCCATTTCACCTTGATCGGCACTGGACGGATTGGCCTGGCCGAGCAAGAACTCCTCGGCAATATCGACCATTTCTTCTGCCGTGTTTTCGAATGCGCCATTGGCAAACCCATTCATGGCAGCGGCATCGAGCGCAGCCTGATCGACACCGCATTCGATTTGCCGCTGATGCTCTTCCCTGGCCCGGCTGATCGCATCGGCCAGACTGATCCCGTCGCGGATCGTGATGTCCACGTAATAGATCGGTGTACGGTGGCTTTGTGTGGTGCTCTTTCCGCGCAGCCGTAGTTGCAGAGGAAGACAGGCCAGTAGATTGCCTGAAACTGCCTGGTAGTAATGCAGCCGCGCTGTCAGGTTGCGGATGCTGTTGTATCCAGTGGTACGGAAAATGAACGACCCCAGATCATCATCGTCTCCGATCTTCACGTTCAGCCGCCCATAGGGCTTGCAAAGCCCTCCCGAGAACTCACATTCGTCGGGCGACGGACAAGGCAAGGATTTCATGCCTGAATCGCCATAACGCCGACAAGTCTCCCCGTTGCCGGCGCAAAGCGGGCGGCCATTCTGTCTATCGAACAGGCTGTATTCGGCTCGCAGATTCAAATCGGGATCGTTGAACAGCATGCGTACAGGAATCGAGCGCAGCTTCTCGCCGCTGAGCTTCTGGCGCAGGTCGGCATCGTAAGGATGTGGAACCCATCCGTCTCTCGATTGAATCTGTGTTGTGATCGTGAATTGATCATCCTTTTCCGGCAGGCGCTTGCCGTTTCTCTCGACTACCTTACCGATGGAAATGCGCCCCAGTATGGGGGGCGTGATTGCTAAGCCCTTGATCATTGCATTCTCCTGAAAAAATAAAGCCCGCTCCCTGCGATGAACAGGAAACGGGCGGCATAAATGGCCCCAGCGAAGGGGAACTGAAATTGTTTGAATTGCGATTGGCTACGTTGTGATGAGAAAGCGACGACTACCTGGTTTAGTGAGGGTGTAATGTTGCTGCAGATTAGGATGCTCTTGCAGTAGCTTCGCCACATCCACTCCCATAGCGTCTTTTGAACGCTTCCAGCTCACGCTGCCCGTCTCAAATACGGCTTTGCTGGCATCGCCCATGCATTGCTGGATTTGCTGCTTCAGCTCAGCTTCGACTTTTTCCCGCGTGGCGATTTCATCCCGGATCGTGACCAGATCGGCGAATGCGGAGGACATGTCTCGATCATGAGAAAAATTGATCGCGTTGCCCGAATCCTGTGGATACAGACAACGCAAGGCACGATCCGCAGATTCAGAGCCATCTGCAGGCGGTGACGTGTCCGTTTCGACATAACGCCAAAATTGCTTTTCCAACTCAATTAATCGAGCAATCAAGGCATCGTCCCGTTCAATCCGATGGATACGGATTTCCTGACCGCAGACCAGTACGCACACGTCGGCTGCTGCTTTTCCCGTGACAGCCAACTGGTGTTGCACCTGGCAAACGACATAGTCAGGGACACCATCGCGCCATAAACGCGAACCGAATTCGCCTGCTGTTTTGCACTCCAGTATCTGGACGTCTTTGGCACCGATGACTTCCCGGTCGATGTTCGCCAGCATCCATGCTTTGTCTGCATCCGGGTGCTGTAACACGGCATTGATACGCCTGACCCGATTGCCGGTGCGTCTGGTGTAGTGTGCCGCTACGATGGGTTCGAGCAATGTGCCCCAGTACATCGGGCTGCTTTCATCGTTCGGATCGGGCTTTGGCAAGTCGGCATCCCGGCCCGTTTTAATCAACCATAATTCCAGTTGGGATTGGTACGGATTCAAGCCAACTGCCGCAGCGGCATCGCTGCTGCCGATACCGCCTTTGCGAACCGTCAGCCATTCATCCCGGCTAAGATCATTTGTTTTCACAAGCTTCAATGCTGGCCGCCTGGTTCTTGCTGCTTCTACCTTTTCCGCATAGCTCATCTCTAGCTCCATAAAAAAAGCCCGGCGAGGATCAGCTCGACCGGGCAGGTACATTCAATTGTTGGAATATTTACGAGGCCATCAGTAATGCTTCGTCCAACGCCTTTTTCTTGACAAGAGCGCCTTGACCGAACCATGCTGATTCCAGCCGATGGTCCGGGCTTCTGGCACGCCGCTCATGGTCCACAAACTCGGTGATGGAATTGAGCAGGCCAAAAGCCGTTCCTTTGGATGAAGCAAGCTCCGCCCCTTTTCCCTGGCCGTCGTAGAGCGCCTGAACCTTTTTCATGGCACGTTCGTTACGCAGACCACCCGCCGTATCGGCCGGATCGGTGAATACCCGCAGGAAGTAATTCATTGCTTCATGCGCTTTCACCTTGCGTTCGGACAGGACTTTCATCTGGTACTTGAATGCATCCCATCCGGACACGGAAACCCCCAATTGCTTTTTGACGGCTTGTGGATCGAAGCTGGTGCTGTGCGGCACTTTGACTGCGCCATTGCCATTGGCCAATGCGACTGCCAGCGTGTTGTTGCACACGACGCGGATACTGGTGAACTGGGCCGTGGTGGCGAGTGTGCCGTCGCAGGCGGTCGCCAGCAGCAAATACCCGTTGAGCGTGTCGTTTCCTTTGATGGTGGCGGATTGGCCAGTTCTGGCCAGCGCCCAGATCTTTCTGCCGAGCTTGAGGACGCCCGCCGTTTCCATCTCGAACCCCGATATCTCCGTCAGATCGCGGTAGAACTCCAGAATTTCTTGCGGCTGTACGACTTGATACCGGTTCGAGACGACCGACAATGCTGCTTTGGTGTCTGAGCGATAAAGTACCTTTTGCTCCGGGAAAGACATGATTGCGCCGAGTGCGCCAGCAGACTCGGACATGTAGCGGACAGGTGCCTCTAGGATATTAAAAGCCATACCGGATTTTTCTGCCCAGATTTCAATCGGTTGCTTGGATTCGATCCGATTGCCGAGGCCGTGCCAAGGCGTGGCTCCTGAGTAGGCCATATTTTCAAGAAGGTGTGCCATAAAGTAGTTCCTTTCGTTGTGTATGGGCGTGACAAAGCCACTGCGCGAAAACAGCAGGAGCAAGGACGTGCCTGGGAATTGTTAACAGGGAATTGCTAGAGGGTGCTGCTGATTACTGAACGGCGAGGGAGAAATTCACAAGATCTGGCTTTTGGAAAGCAGCGAACCATGCATTGTTATTAGCTGCTTTTGTGGCTGAAAGAATGCCCGCATGTTCTGCAGTAATGATTGTCGAGAACGTTTTCATCGATCACTTCGCCAACTGCCGAACCGGTGGCGCAACCTGCTGCGCCACCCAGAAGCCCGCCGAGAATGGCACCGGTAATGCCGCCAATGGCGATACCAAGGGGGCCAGCAATTATCCCAACGGTAGCCCCAATTTCTGCACCAGTTAATGCACCGGCGACACCGGCTGCTGCGCCCGCAACCGTGCCGACGGCACCGCCTGTTTTCTTGCCGTAATTTTTTGTATCGGTCAGATCGGATTGGCAGCGTGGACATTCAATTTTCATTGGAGAATGCCTCCTTGTCAGTACGGATGGCTGACCCGGATGGATTAAGTTTTATTGGCATGGTTATTCCTTGAATTTCAATGTGATCGGATTGAAGTCTATGGTGATGGTGGGCGCGATCTATTGCCCAGTCACACTAATGGAATATGTGGCTGAAAAGTTTTTCAGTCGTAACTCTGACGGCATAAATGGCGGCCTGTTCTGTCAGATGTGTTACGTTTAGTTAATTCTGCTATCTAATTCGAATTAGGCTGATCTGGATGTGTTCTTACATGGATCAATCGTGATAAGGAATTTATTTCCCGTGAATACGTAAGACTTTATGGAAAAAAACAGACAGGCTAAACTGTTGTCTCCGATCCAGGATCTGGATGTCGTACGGATTCTTCTCGCGGATCTGCATGATGATCTCTGGGACAAAGTGGCCCGTTTTCATCAGCTTTCTGATCTTTCGGAGACACTCGGCTCTTCTGGGACGATGATGCCAGGTGGTGAACTGGTATTCGCGGCTTGGACAGAAGCCCGCGCAAGTTTTATTCACGGAAACTATGTGGCGACAGTATTACTTTGCCAAGGACTTGCTGAGCACATACTAGCCGCACATCTTTCGCTTGCCATTAATGGAGAAGAGATTCCCGAGCGGATATCGTTTAGAGAAACGTTGAGTCGTTGTGTGGCCAAGGAATTAATCACACAAAAGGATGTCGAGGATCTGCAACGACTCATGGGGCTGCGTAATCCTTTGTCCCACTTTCGAGGCATCGATGATCCATCGAATCTGTCGCGCCGAGCTTTGAATACTGGGTTGTCAGCGGAAAGCCATTTGCAGAATGATGCAAGTTTTGCGATTAGTATGGCTATCCGCTTACTGGCGCTGCCAGCGTTTCGATTGGGACTTTAATTATAGTGTGCAGCAGGGAAGATGAATCGCCCACGAAATCCTGGATACTTTCCTCTCATCAGTTCCAATAGGCTTAATTTATCTTATAGCTCGTTTTCTGCGCAGCGGCGTTACCCATATTGGGCCATGAAACACGCATTGGCGACACCGCTTAAGCAGCTTTGCCGAACTTTCCAGCAACAACTTTATTGTCAGTGGAAATTGCATCCAAGTAACTTGCCCATTGTTGCATCATGGCAATTCGTTCTGGCAAATACTGCGCATGGTTATATGCGGCACGCACGCCATCGCGTTCCGCATGTGCAAGTTGACGTTCGATGACGTCCGAGCGGTAACCCATTTCATTCAATGCGGTTGAGGCAACCCCTCTGAAGCCGTGACCCGTCATTTTACTGTGATAGCCCATGCGGTAAAGTGCAAACAGGATTGTGTTTTCGCTCATTGGCTTGCTGGCTACCCTGTCACCAGGGAATACCAACAAGCTTTCACCGGTGAAGGTCTTAAGCTCGCGCAACAGGGTAAGGACCTGTGTTGAGAGGGGAACAATGTGTTCCTCTTTCATTTTCATCCGTTCCGCTGGGATGCGCCACTGCGCAGCGTCAAGGTCGAACTCGGACCAACGTGCATTGCGCAATTCACCGGTCCGAACGAATGTATATGCCAAGAAGCGGATTGCGAGTGCGGTTTGCTTACGACCATCGTAGGCAGACAGCCTTTGCATGAATTCCGGTATTTCTTCGATTTTCAGGCGGGTGTGGTTCTTGTTCTTCGGCGCCTGGAAAGAACCTTGTAGTGGAAGAACCGGATTACTGGCTGTGAGCAGCTTCGTGATCGCGTAGTTAAATACCGCGCTGCAACGTTGCTTGACGCGTGAAGTAGTCTCTAAGGCTCCACGTGCTTCGATCTTGCTCAGCAGATCCAGCATATCTTTGGCCGATATTTCGGCAACGGGGCGTTTGCCAATAGATGGGAAAGCATCCTGTTCGAGCGAGTCCATAATCTTCATGGCGTAGCCGGCGCTCCACTTTACGCAACCTTTTTGGTGCCATTCGCGGGCGACCCGTTCGAAGGTCTGTTCGCTTTTCTCGATAGTCTGCCGTTTTTTCTCCCGTTTAACATTGCTCGGATCATCACCGATATCGAGTACTTTCCGAGCGGCATCACGCTTTTGTCTGGCTTCGCTTAGCGAGACTTCCGGGAATACTCCCAGCGCCAGCAGCTTTTCCTTATTGGCATATCTGTACTTCAAGCGCCAGTAGCGCGCACCGTTAGGCTGCACCAGTAAGAACATGCCACTGCCATCGGCAAGCTTGTAAGGTTTGTCCTTGGGCTTCGCGTTTTTGCATTCGATCGCAGTTAGCTTCATTGGGGGTATTTTTTAAAATCGGTAGATAGAGATAGAAAAGTACCCCAAATGTACCCCCAAATTTCTTGGATGTAAATGTTTCTCTTTGGACGCCATAAAACAAAAAAACCGCATTCTCTCTTGGAGAGGGGCGGTTTTTTGGAATACATGGGACTGTTCTGGATGAGTAATTGGTCCCGCCGACAGGAATCGGACCTGTATCCCACGCTTAGGAGGCATGTGCACTATCCATTGTGCTACGGCGAGACGCTGAGGACGATGCGGCGGGCCTATTTTATGCCGCGCTTTATCATTCAAGCCCCATTATAGCGGCTGAAGCCGGGATGTGACAGGGCAGGATCGTGTGCGGATAGTACAATGCTCGATTGTCCGTTCACTTTTCACATTAAAACTCATGGCTGTCCTCTCTATTTCCAACGCGCAACTCGCATTCGGCCACCACGCAATGCTCGACCACGCCGATTTTTCGCTCGAAACTTCCGAGCGGGTCGGCCTGATCGGCCGCAACGGCACCGGCAAATCATCTCTGCTGAAAATTCTCGCGGGTCAGGCCAAGCTCGACGACGGTTTGATCGTGATGCAACAAGGCATCCGGATTGCCTACGTCGAGCAGGAACCGCATTTTGCGCCTGAGTTAACGGTATTTGAAGCCGTCGCCTCCGGTATGGGCGATATTCAGGCGCAACTGGCGGAATATGAACGTTTGGCCGGACAGCTTGGAGGCAACGACGACGACGCAATTCTGGAAAAAATGCACGAGCTCCAGGTAAATCTGGATGCAGTCGATGCCTGGAGCCTGAGCAACCGCGTCGAGACGACGCTCGACCGCCTGTGGCTGGACAAGAATGCGCTGATAGGCACTCTTTCGGGCGGTACGCAGAAGCGGGTTGCGTTGGCATGCGGCCTGGTCGGCGCTCCCGATGTGCTGCTGCTCGACGAACCGACCAATCACCTCGACTTTGAATCAATACTCTGGCTGGAAAGCCTCTTGCGCGATTATCGCGGCAGCATCCTTTTCATCACCCATGACCGCAGCTTCCTGGATAATGTTGCGACGCGCATCGTCGAGCTCGACCGCGGCAAACTGCTATCCTATCCTGGCAATTTCAGTGCTTACAAGACCAGGAAAGCCGAACAGCTTGCAGTCGAGGAAGTGGAAAACGCCAAGTTCGACAAGTTTCTGGCTCAGGAAGAAGTATGGATCCGCAAGGGAGTCCAGGCACGGCGCACCCGCGACGAGGGCCGCGTGCGCCGGCTGGAAGCACTGCGAGCAACGCGTACGGTACGGCGCGACCAGCAGGGGCAAGTACGGATGGATGTATCGGCGGGCGAACGTTCCGGCAAGCTCGTTGCCGAGCTGATCGATGTTTCCAAGCGCTACGGCGACAAAGTTATCGTGAAAGACTTTACCGATACCATCCTGCGCGGCGACAAGGTCGGGTTTATCGGGCCGAACGGAGTAGGCAAGACTACCCTGCTGCGCCTGATACTGGGCGAGGAAATGCCGGATTCCGGCACAATCCGGCAAGGAACGAAACTGCAAATTGCTTATTTCGACCAGATGCGTGCGCAACTGGACGATGAAGCCACTTTGTCTGAAACCATCTCGCCGGGTAGTGATTGGGTTGAAATTAATGGTCAGCGCAAGCATGTGATGACTTATCTGTCTGATTTCCTTTTTTCGCCGGAGCGCGCCCGCTCGCCGGTAAAATCGCTGTCGGGCGGCGAACGCAATCGCCTGCTGCTGGCACGATTATTTGCCAAACCCGCCAACGTGCTGGTGCTGGACGAACCGACCAACGACCTCGACATCGATACGCTTGAGTTGCTGGAAGAACTGCTGCAGGAATACGATGGCACTGTTTTTCTGGTTAGCCACGACCGAGCTTTCCTTGACAATGTCGTCACCCAAGTTATCGTTGCGGAAGGCAATGGCTTTTGGCGCGAGTATGCCGGCGGCTACAGCGACTGGGAACGAGTACGTGCCATCGCGTCAAAGTCCGCAAAAGCCGAATCCCCTCCGCAGGCGAAGGAAGCCCCGCCGGTTGCCTCCAAGCGCAAGAAGCTCAGCTATAAAGAGCAGCGCGAACTGGAAGAACTGCCTGGCATGATTTCCAGCCTGGAGAATGAGCAGAAGACGATTACGGCAAAACTGTCCGATCAGAATCTGTACCGCCAGAACCCGGATGAAGTGAAACGCTTGAATGAGCGCTTTGCCGAAATCGACGGCGAACTGCTGGAAAAACTGGAAAGATGGGAAGCGATCGAGGCTAAGCCAAACACGTGACGAGGTAAGAATTACTTGAAAGAAGGATTGCTTGCCGCTCCCGCCAATGGATCCCGCCAGTTTCATCTGTTGCCCCGACCGAGCAGTTCAAGACGTCCCGGAACTGCTCATTAAGCTGAGCATTTCCGGGATTTGCGCCTTCGCTTTAAGCCAGCGATCAAGGCAATCGGCTTAAAGCGATTTTACGAGCAGTTGCCAGTCCCTTGTGTTCAGGCTGAGAGTGGAATCCAGGCTGACGCCGGCAGTTCTTTCGGGCGTAGTCGCGCTGACCGGCTTGAGCGAATAAAACTCTGCAACCATGACGATCGATACGATGACAGCGAGGCTGGCGAATACGGCACGATACGATAGTTTCGATGTTTTTAGCGCGTTCATGGCTTTTCCTTTCAAGAACCGTTCCTGGCAAACACGATGTTTGTACTATCGGTTACGCATGTTTCATGCCAGCAATCTTCTTGGGAAACGCACCAAATTCGGGAGGGATGACTTTTTGATGACTTATGACGCCATGCGCCTGAAGTCGCCCGGGCGGAAGCCCATCGCCAGCAGCGCGCCGAAATAGGCGACCCCGCAGCCGATCATCACTGCGGCGAGCGCACCGACTCTTGCGAGCGGCTGCGCCTGCAAGCCGGTCCAGTTGAAGTGGCCCGCCATCCATAGTGAAACGCCGGCCAGGAGAAACAGGGCGCCGCTCAGCTTGATGAAAAACAGCAGCCAGCCCTGCTGCGGCGTATAGATGCCCCGTTTGCGCAACCCCCAGAAAAGACAGCCCGCATTCAGACAAGCGCCCAGACCGATAGCAAGCGCAAGTCCCGCATGCGCAATCCACGGCACGAACACAAGGTTCATCAGTTGCGTCGCAATCAGCACAACGATCGCGATCTTGACGGGCGTCTTGATGTTCTGCTTGGCGTAAAAGCCCGGCGCCAGAATCCTGACCAGGATAAGGCCGATCAGGCCGACGCCGTATGCAATCAGCGCATTGGCTGTCATCGATACGTCCTGCACATTGAATTTGCCGTAATGAAACAGCGTAGTCGTGAACGGCACCGGCAGGGTGATAAGCAGGACCGAAGCGGGCAGCGCAAACAGGAAAGTAAGCCGCAGGCCCCAGTCAAGCAGCGCGGAGTACTCGGCCGCATCGCCATCGGAGTTAGCCTTCGATAGGCTGGGCAGCAGGATTGTGCCTAACGCGACCCCCAAAAGCGCGGTCGGAAACTCCATCAGGCGATCAGCATAAGAAATCCAGGACACGCTGCCATTGGCGAGGCGTGAGGCTATATTGGTGTTGATGAGCAAGCTGATCTGCGCAACCGAAACGGCAAAGGTCGCCGGCACCATCTGCCTGATTACTCTTCTGACGCCGGGGTTGCGAAAGGCGACTAGGGGATTGAATGCGATTCGAGGCAGCATGCCGATCTTGACAAGCGCCGGAATCTGAATCGCCAGTTGCAGCATGCCGCCGACGAATACCGCGAACGCCAGCGCATAGATCGGCTGCTGCAGGTGCGGCGCGACAAAAAGCGAGGCTGCGATAAAGGAAATGTTAAGTAAAACAGGCGTTAGTGCAGGGATCCGAAACTCGCGCCAAGTATTCAGTATTCCGCCCGACAGCGCAACCATCGACATGAATACGATGTAGGGAAACATGATGCGCGTCATCACTACCCCGGCATCGAAAGCGGCCTGATTCGATTTCAGGCCGGTTGCGATAAAAACTACGATCAAAGGCGTCGCCACGATGCCAAGCGCACAGGTGGCAACCAATACCCATACCAGCGCGGTCGCGACCTTGTCGACCAGTTCCTTGGTCGGCTCGCTTCCCTGTTGAGCCCGGTATTCGGCCAGGATCGGCACGAAAGCCTGTGAAAATGCGCCCTCGGCAAATAGCCGGCGCAACAGGTTTGGAATGCGAAAAGCGACGAAGAACGCATCGGTGAATGCCGATGCGCCGAATGCACGCGCAATCAGCAATTCGCGCAGCAAGCCTGTCACGCGCGAAAGCATCGTCAAGCCCGAAATAGTAGCAAGGGTTCTCAGCAAGTTCATGCTGCGGGATTATAGTCCGCATACATCCTCCTGGCTTGCGGCGAAGCATCTTTTTACACTTCCTCTTGTGCAAGAAGGGATGTCCGACCAGCCCAAAAAAAGTAATTATTTGATATTTCCAATAAAAGTAAAGGAGATTTTGACTGCGACAGCTTAGTCGCTGTATAATTGGCGGCTTTCTCGATTCACCCTGGTTATTTCAGGTTTTAAACAAGCAGTTATTTCATTTCGATGAGGTTTTCCATGTACGCGGTCATAAAAACCGGTGGCAAGCAGTATAAAGTTGTCGCAGGCGAAAAATATAAAGTAGAACAGATACCGGCAGACATTGGTTCCGAAATCACCCTTGATCAAGTTCTCGCAGTAGGAGCAGGCGACACTATACGTGTCGGCGCGCCTCTGGTCGAAGGGGTTACGGTTCTGGCTACAGTAGTAGCGCAAGGTCGCCACGATAAAGTGACAATTTTCAAGATGCGCAGGCGCAAGCACTATCAAAAGCACCAAGGCCATCGCCAAAATTACACTGAATTGCAAATCGTCTCGATCAACGCGTAAGCGCTGGCGGGAACCAAACATATACCCAGGAGTCTGAAATGGCACACAAAAAAGGCGGCGGCACGACGCGCAACGGCCGCGATTCCGAGTCGAAGCGACTTGGCGTGAAAGTTTATGGCGGACAAGCCATCAATGCAGGCGGCATCATCATCCGTCAACGCGGCACCCCTGTTCGTGCTGGCGCGAATGTTGGCACCGGCAAGGATCACACACTGTTCGCGCTGGTCAACGGCACAGTGAAGTTCCTCGTCAAGGGCGCTGAAAGCAAGCAATACGTGACTGTTGTGCCGGCATAAGCTGGCCCTCACGCAAGCAATACAAGGCGAGAGCCTTCCCTAAAAAGGCTCTGCCTCGCGCAGAGCCTTTTTAATTTTTGAAAGCAGTAGACATGAAGTTTATCGACGAAGCGAGAATCGAAGTCATTGCCGGCGATGGCGGCAACGGCGTCGCTTCGTTCAATCGCGAAAAGTTCCGGCCTTTCGGCGGCCCCGACGGCGGTGACGGCGGCAAGGGCGGCAGCATCTGGGCGGTTGCCGACCGCAATATCAACACGCTTGTCGATTATCGCTTTTCCAGAATGTATAAGGCAAAAGACGGCGAAAATGGCCGCGGCTCCGATTGCTACGGCAAAGGCGCCGACGATATCCTGCTGCGCATGCCGGTCGGCACGATGATTTCCGATCGGGATACCGGAGAAATTATCGCCGACCTGACCGAAAACGGGCAGGTTCAGCTCTTGGCAAAAGGCGGCGAGGGCGGCTGGGGAAACATCCATTTTAAAAGCTCGACCAATCGCGCACCGCGCCAGAAATCCGACGGCACGCCGGGAGAGCGACGCGAACTACAGCTGGAACTGAAGGTACTGGCTGATGTCGGCCTGCTCGGCCTGCCAAATGCAGGTAAATCCACCTTCATCACCGCCGTTTCCAATGCACGTCCGAAGATAGCGGATTATGCATTCACCACGCTCTACCCGAATCTCGGCGTGGTGCGCGTAAGCACCGAAAAGAGCTTCGTGATTGCCGACATTCCCGGCCTGATCGAAGGCGCATCGGAAGGGGCCGGGCTCGGCCATCAGTTCCTGCGTCACCTGCAGCGCACCGGCTTGCTGCTGCACATCGTCGATATTTCGCCGTTCGATGAAAATGTCGATCCGGTGAAGGATGCAAGGGCGCTGATCAAGGAACTGAAAAAGTACGATGAATCGCTGGCGGCCAAACCGCGCTGGCTGGTCCTGAACAAGCTGGATGTGGTGCCTGAAGGCGAACGCAAGAAACGCGTCAGCGAATTCGTCAGGCGACTGCGCTGGAAGGGCCCCGTATTCGAGATATCCGCCCTGAATCGGGATGGGTGCAACGAGCTGGTGGAGGCGATTTACCGGCATCTGGAAGAAAAGCGCAACGCCGAACATCGGGCAGAAGAGACCGGCATCACCGAAGAGGCGCGCGGAATAGCGTCAATCGCCCCGGATGATCCCCGCTTCAAGGTTATCGAATAATAAAGCACGGCAGCTTGCGAACTTGCTGCCGATGCGGCAAACTTGTTCGCTATTGAATAACGGCAACTTGCTTTTTTCGATGTCTTTCCAATGTTCGCCCCAAAAAACATGAAATCGGTTATCCAAAATGCGAAACGCCTGATCGTCAAGGTCGGCTCGTCCCTGGTTACCAACGATGGACGCGGCCTTGACTATGCGGCGATCCAAAACTGGTCCGCGCAAATTGCCCAGCTTCGCGCCATCGGCAAGGAAGTGGTACTAGTGAGTTCGGGTGCGATTGCGGAGGGCATGTTGCGCCTCGGCTTCGACAAGCGGCCAACAGGCATTCATGAACTGCAGGCTTGCGCCGCCGTTGGCCAGATGGGGCTGGCGCAGATTTATGAAACCAGTTTTCGCGCGTACGGCCTGCATACCGCGCAGGTTCTGCTGACACATGCCGATTTGGCCGACCGGGAGCGCTACCTGAACGCACGCTCGACGCTCTTCACTCTGCTGCGCCTTGGGGTTGTTCCGATCATCAATGAAAACGATACCGTCGTCACCGACGAAATCAAGTTCGGCGATAACGACACGCTCGGTGCGCTGGTTGCCAACCTGATCGAAGGCGATGCCCTCGTCATCCTGACCGACCAGAAGGGGCTGTTCGACTCCGATCCCCGAAAAAATGCAAATGCGCAGTTCGTCTTTGAAGCCAAAGCCGGCGATGAAGCGCTTGAAGCAATGGCGGGGGGAGCCGGCACGGGAATCGGGCGCGGAGGCATGCTGACCAAGATCCTGGCGGCAAAGCGAGCGGCCAGTTCCGGGGCGCATACGGTGATCGCATGGGGCCGTGAAGACAATGTTCTGGTACGGCTGGCGAACGGCGAGGCAATCGGCACTCAGTTGGTTGCGCAGACCGGTCATCTGCAGGCGCGCAAGCAATGGATGATCGACCATCTGCAGACCGCAGGCAAAGTCGTGCTCGACGCCGGCGCAGTGCAAAAAGTGATTTCCGAAGGGAAGTCCCTGCTATCGATAGGCGCACTCGACATCAGCGGCGACTTCGGACGCGGCGAAGTGATTGCATGCACCGATGAATCGGGCCGCGAAGTCGCCAGGGGGCTGACTAATTACTCCAGCTCGGAAGCGCGCCGCATTCTTCGGCACAAGTCATCGGAGATTGCAGATATCCTCGGTTATGAAGGCGACCCCGAACTGATCCACCGTGACAACATGGTTCTGCTATAAAAGAGCTTCAGTTCCCTTTGTACTTTTCAGACTGAAGTGAGCGATTGTAGCGGATACGGTCCAGCATCTGTTCCGGCTTGCCGGCAACCGTTCCTTCCAGACAGAAATAGTCCTGCGCCAATACCGCCTCGGGCCGGTTGGCGGAAAGGAAAGTAATCGGTGCCCATGCACTCTCCCGCGAAAGCGACCACGTTCCGTTGCCATGCCCGAACGCATACCGTTTCATTTGAAACGTGGAGCAACGGATTCCTTCATAGCTGATGTTTTTTGCGCCCGATTTGCTAGTCGTTAGCAACGTGAAGCGAATCTCATCAGGGCTGACCGTCAGCGAGCCCGGATCGATTGCGAATGACTGCGTGGCAACAGGGCCGACTGGAAACGGAAGCGCATTATCCTTCACAGGAAAAGCCGGCAGCAAAACCGGCATTTCCTGGGATACTTTGTTTTTATCCTCAGAATCATCTTCCTCGCTATCGAAGAAGCCTTTTGCGTGAGCATTGGCGAGTACGACCGGTAGAAATAGAATCATTGCCACCTGTTTTGCAAAATGGAATGCACGTCTCTGCTTACCGCTATCCTGCCATGACTCCGCCAACGATGACTTACCCATTACTCGTCTCGATCTCAAAAGAATCCTTCTCGTCATCATTCTTGAGCAAAACAGGCACTTGGCGGGCTTGGCGTCCGGCATGACGTTGCGGACCGCCCTGAGCCTGGGGAGGAGTCAAAAACCGCGATAGTTCATGCAGAGCCTTCAGATAAACGTCGCGCTTGAATTCGATTACCACCTCAAGCGGCACCCAGTACTGATGCCAGCGCCACGCGTCGAACTCGGGAGTATTGGTCAAGCGCAGGTTTATGTCGCTATCCCTTCCGATCATGCGCAGCAGGAACCATATCTGTTTCTGGCCCCGATAGTGGCCTCGGATTTCCCGCCTGATGAAATTATCCGGAACTTCATAGCGCAGCCAGTCGCGTGTACGACCAACCACTTTCACATGTTCATGGCGAAGTCCCGTTTCTTCCTGAAGCTCACGGTACATTGCCTGCTCCGGCGTTTCACCGTATTTGATTCCGCCTTGTGGAAATTGCCACGAATGCTCGCGTGCCCTTTTCCCCCACCACACCTCATTATGGGTGTTAAGTAGAATAATGCCGACGTTAGGGCGAAAACCTTCACGATCCAGCATGTTGTACCTCGATACTTTCTGCGACTGTCCGTTCCTTCAGTATCAATTCAAGGCATTAATAGTATTCCTGCCGCTTATCCGCGCCGCGGCGCAACAAGACAGGAACCAATTGTACGCAATTGTATAAAGTATGAACGCATCAGCCAGCTAATCCTTTAAAATTGAGTTGATTATAACCCTGATCTTAAAAGAATTCATTCTCATGCGCGCCTCACAATTTTTTATTACCACACTGAAAGAAGCCCCTGCCGATGCGGAAATCATCAGCCACAAACTGATGATGCGTACCGGCATGATCAGGCGGCTCGGCTCTGGAATTTATACGTACATGCCAGTGGGCCTGCGCGTCATCCGAAAAATCGAAAGCATCATTCGCGAGGAGATGAACCGCGCCGGAGCCATCGAGCTTTTGATGCCCGTCGTTCAGCCGGCCGAGCTGTGGCAGGAAACCGGCCGGTGGCAGAAATACGGTCCCGAGTTGTTGCGCGTCAAGGATCGTCACGGCCGCGACTTCATCATTCAGCCTACTTCCGAGGAAGTTGTTACGGACATTGCCCGCAACACTATAAAGTCCTATCGGCAGTTACCGGTCAACTTCTACCATGTCCAGACCAAATTTCGCGACGAGCGGCGCCCCCGCTTTGGGTTGATGCGCGGACGGGAGTTCACCATGAAGGATGCCTACTCGTTCGACCGCGATGTCGATGGCCTTAAAAAATCGTATCAGGTCATGTTCGACGCCTATGTGAAAATTTTCACTCGCTTTGGCCTGCGTTTCCGCCCGGTTGCCGCCGACAACGGCGCAATCGGCGGCTCGGGCTCGCATGAGTTTCACGTAATCGCCGATACCGGCGAGGATGCACTGGTGTATTGCCCGAATTCGGATTATGCGGCCAACATGGAAGCGGCAGAGGCAGTACCGCCGGCACAAACGCGTCCTGCGCCTACTCAGCCGATGCTGAAAGTTTCAACGCCGGGGCAGAAAACATGCGAGGAAGTGACGGCTTTTCTGAAGCAGCCGCTGCAGCAATCGGTCAAGGCAATCGCCGTCATGCGGCTTGAAGGTGCCGAAGACGAGGCAGGGAGCTTCACGATGATCCTGCTGCGCGGCGACCACGAACTGAATGAGATAAAGGCACAAAATCTTCTCGGCGCATATCGTTTTGCTTCCGAAGATGAGATTGTCCGCCATACCGGTTGCAAACCGGGCTACCTGGGCCCGGTTGGGCTGGCGTCAGTTGCAGGCGTGTCCATCTTTGCCGACCATGCAGTCACGGTAATGAGCGACTTCGTCTGCGGCGCCAATGAGGAGGATTATCACCTGACCGGGGTTAACTGGGAGCGCGATCTGCCGTTGCCCGCGCGAATCGCTGATTTCCGCAATGTGGTCGAGGGCGACCCGTCGCCCGACGGCATGGGAATGTTGATGGTTCAGCGCGGAATCGAGGTCGGCCATGTGTTCCAGCTCGGCACGCGTTATTCCGAAGACATGCAAGCCACCTTCCTTGATGAAAACGGTAAACCGCAATTGATGCAGATGGGCTGCTACGGTATTGGCGTCACGCGCATCATGGGCGCTGCAATTGAACAGAATTTTGACGACAGAGGCATCATTTGGCCTGAGGCAATCGCGCCGTTTGAAGTAGTTCTGTGCCCGATGGGATATGACCGCAGCGCGACCGTAAAAGCCGAAACCGACAAAATATATGGCGCGTTGCTCGATGCCGGCGTAGATGTCATCATCGACGATCGTGGAGAACGTCCGGGCGTCATGTTTGCAGACTGGGAACTGATTGGCGTGCCTCATCGGATCGTGATTGGCGAGCGTGGATTGAAGGAAGGCGTGCTGGAGTATCAGGGACGCCGCGACGAAACGGCGACCACGATCCCTGCAGCCGAAATGGCCGGGTTTGTCATGGCAAAACTTGCAGCAACCAAATAGGAGGGCATGGCATCGCAAGGCAGAGCCTGAAAAGCGCCGTTTTGCGATGCTTCAGCGTAAGTTAGCGGCATACCCGGGAATAGGACTACCATGTCGGAAGTATGCTTTTTGCGTTCATGATATGGATCAGAAACAGGCTTTTACATTTACCTTCGCCGATATCCCTTCGTCCAATGGACAGTCCGAGGTCGGCGTATGATCGAGACCCGCTTGAATAATCTGGCGTTAATCGCTTTTTTTGCTCTTTTTCTTTTCAGCGCCAGCGCGACGGCCGGCAACCAGAAAGAAGAGGCGATGGCCGATTCGGTACGATTGGCACTATCCAATGCAATTTCCGACGCGCGTCCGCCGAGTCCGCAGTTCGACGATATCAACCAGCGCATGCGCTATTTGCGCTGGCTGAGCGATATGTCGGATCGGATGAAGAAGAAAATGCCCGACCCAAAAGTGCGTCTCGATTTCCTGGCTACGGTATGGTATGAAGCGCGCCGAGCAGGACTTGATCCGGCATTGGTGCTAGGACTGATTCAGGTGGAATCCGCATTTCGCAAATATGCGATATCGTCGGCGCGCGCAATCGGATACATGCAAGTGATGCCGTTCTGGACTCGCATCGTCGGCGACAGCGACAAAAGAAAGCTGTTTCACATGCAGACCAATCTGCGTTATGGCTGCTCAATCCTGCGAATGTATCTTGACATGGAAAGAGGCAACCTCTTTCTAGCGCTGGGGCGCTACAACGGCAGCCGCGGGCGTGCTGAATACCCAAATGCCATTCTGGCCTCGTGGAAACGCTGGGAACATAAAAGTTGAGGCACCAGACAAGTGCAATCCGTTTGTATGAGAGCTTGCGACAAACAAGAACGGAATTAACGCCAGGCTGAAATCCGGCGCCTCAACTAGGGCGTCGTTATTTCAGGTGACCGGAAACCAGCTTGGTCATCTCAAACATCGAAACCTGGCTCTTGCCTCCAAACACTGCTTTCAGCTTGGCGTCGGCATTGATCATGCGACGGTTTGCTGCGTCTTGCAGTTTGGATTTCTTGATGTATTCCCAGATTTTCTTAGTCACTTCGGTGCGTGGCAACGGAGCGGAACCGACTACTGCTGCCAAGGCAGCCGATGGCGTCATCGGTTTCATGAATGCTGCATTTGGAGTACGTTTTTTTGCAGGTGCTGCTGCTTTCGCTGCAGCGGGCTTGGCTGCCGGTTTTGCTGCCGCCGGTTTTGCTGCTGCCTTTGCGGCAGGTTTAGCTGCCGGTTTTGCCGGAGCTGCCGTCTTGGCCGGAGCCGCTTTCTTGACCGGTGCTGCTTTTGCTGCAGGTTTTTTTGTTGTCGCCATTATCAAGCCTCATTTACAAAATGCCATAGGGAAACTGCATGATTTCTTGCAAGGCTATTATTGGTGGGATTATGCTTCTTATGCAAGTTTTTTTTGCAATTGTGTAACTAATTTGTTACTGAAACGCAAGCAGTGCGCACAGCGCGCAACATTTTCGCCTTTTAAAGCGAAAAACAGCTCATTCGAAACGGCCTCAAACACTATGGGAAGAATCGTTTCCCGCGACCGGCAAGATTCAGCGCATGCCAGGCATCGCCCCTTTCAGGCCTCGCATCATCTTCATCATGCCGCCGCCCTTCATTTTTTTCATCATCGCCTGCATTTGCTCAAACTGTGAAAGCATGCGGTTGACTTCCTGCACCTGAACTCCGGCACCGGTGGCAATACGGCGCTTGCGCGAAGCCTTGATGAGGTCGGGCTTGGTGCGCTCCTGCGGGGTCATTGCATTGATGATGCCTTCCATTCGTCGCACCTGGCGGCTGGCCTGGTCCATGTTCGCGCCTTGGGCCGCCTGCTGAAATTGTGCCGGCAGCTTGTCGATCATGCTGGAGAAGCCCCCCATGTTTTTCATCTGTACCAGTTGCGCCTTGAAATCGTTAAGGTCGAATTTACCGCCAACCTTGAGCTTCTTTTCCAGCTCCTGCGCAGTCTTGATGTCGACGCCTTTTCTCGCCTCTTCGACCAGCGCGAGAATATCGCCCATGCCGAGTATGCGATTGGCCATGCGGACCGGGTCGAACGCTTCCAGTCCATCCAGCTTCTCGGAAACGCCTGCAAACTTGATCGGCTTGCCTGTGATGTGGCGAACCGACAGAGCAGCACCGCCACGCGCATCGCCGTCCAGCTTGGTCAACACGATTCCGGTCAGCGGAAGCACGTCGTTAAACGCCTTGGCCGTATTGATGGCATCCTGGCCAAGCATTGCATCCACCACGAACAGGGTCTCGATCGGATTGAGCGCCTTGTGGAGCGCGGCGATCTCGCTCATCATATCCTGGTCGATGCCGAGGCGACCTGCCGTATCGACGATCAGCACGTCATGGTAGTGCCGTTTCGCGTAGTCGAGCGCAGCATGCGCAATCGCGACCGGTTGCTCGTTCGGCTGGGTCGGAAAGAAATCGGCGCCGACCTGTGAGGTAATTTTCTCCAACTGCGCAATCGCTGCAGGACGATATACGTCGACAGACACGGTCAACACTTTCTTCTTCGTGTTTTCGCGCAAATACTTGGCGAGCTTGCCGACCGTGGTTGTCTTGCCAACGCCTTGCAGGCCAGCCATCAGGATCACGGCCGGAGGTTGAGTGGCGAAGTTCAGTTGCGATGCGGACGGGCCAAGGTCCGCTCCCATGATCGCAGCCAGCTCCTTCTGCACCACGCCGACCAGCGCCTGCCCTGGAGAAAGCGAAGCAATTACTTCCTCTCCCATTGCTTTTTCACGGACCCGGTTGATAAATTCGCGCACAACCGGCAGAGCGACATCGGATTCCAGCAGGGCAAGGCGCACTTCGCGCAGCATTTCCGCTGTGTTTGCTTCTGTCAGGCGGGCTTCCCCGCGCATGGTTTTAACGACTTTGGCAAGGCGTTGAGTCAGGTTATCCAGCATGGCAATGACGACTTAATATTAGGTGGCTAAACGATGCGGGCGAAGATGCTCTACATCAAAAGTACTCCATATTGTAAACGATACGATATGGTTGACAGTATCCTCTTCCAGGCATATCCGACATTTGCGCTCTTCCGTCGTTTTTTCCAAAAAATCACAAGCGGCAACGTCGGAGGCTGGGAACAAGATAGGCCTCAAAAGCATGAAAATGGCGCGTTACAACCGAAGTCTTGTTGTTGAGAATTCTAGCTTGTATAATCAATAACGGCTTTAAGAATGAACTGGCTGCGCCTGCCTCCCCCACTCTAGAGAAAGAGAAAATAAATGTCCACAGATATCTCAATTGCACAGAAGGCCAAGATGCTACGCATCGCACAGGTTGCGCAAAAATTCGATATAGAAGAAGAATATCTCGAGCCGTACGGCCACTATAAAGCCAAGATCTCCCTGGAATTCATGGATACGCTCAAGGACAGGCCGAATGGCAAACTGGTCCTGATCACCGCTATCAACCCGACTCCTGCTGGAGAGGGCAAGACCACCACGTCGGTCGGCCTGGGCGACGCACTGAACCGTATCGGCAAAAAAACGATCACCTGTTTGCGCGAACCCTCGATGGGCCCCGTGTTCGGAATGAAGGGCGGCGCTGCCGGCGGCGGCTATTCGCAAGTTGTTCCCATGGATGAGATCAACCTCCATTTCACCGGCGACATCAGTGCAGTTGCTATGGCCAACAACCTCTTGGCCGCCCTGATAGACAATCACGTGTTCCACGGCAACGAACTGGGCATTGATGTGCGCCGCATCGTCTGGAAGCGCGTCATCGACATGAATGACCGTTCCCTGCGCGAAATCACTGTCGGCTTGGGCGGGCCGGGCAACGGCTTCCCTCGTCAGGACGGCTTCGACATCGCCGTCGCATCCGAAGTCATGGCTATTTTCTGCCTTGCGACAAGCCTGCAGGACCTGAGAGACCGCCTGGGCCGCATCGTCGTTGCCTACACGCGCGATCTTAAGCCCATCCTCGCCAAAGACCTCAAGGCGCACGGAGCGATGGCTGCCCTGCTGAAGGACGCGATCAAGCCCAACATGGTTCAGACGCTTGAGAACAACCCGGCGTTCATTCATGGCGGCCCATTTGCAAATATTGCAACCGGAACCAATTCTGTCATTGCCACCCAATCCGCCTTGAAGCTGGCTGATTACGTCGTGACCGAAGCTGGTTTCGGCGCCGATCTGGGCGCTGAAAAATTCATCGATATCGTATGCCGCAAATCTGGGCTGCGGCCTGACTGCGCCGTCATCGTGGCAACGATTCGCGCGCTGAAGTATCACGGCGGAGTCGATCTCCAGGATCTCGGCAAGGAAGATCTGGCCGCGCTCGAAAAAGGAATGGCCAATCTGGAGCGGCATGTCAACAACATCCGCAACCACTACGGCTTGCCCTGCATCGTTGCAGTCAACCATTTCACGCTCGACACCGACGCCGAAATCAAGATGCTGAAGGATAAGATGGCAGCCCAGGGCGCTCCGGTGGTAATTTGTCATCACTGGGCCGAAGGCGGGAAGGGAGCGGAAGACCTGGCAAGAGCGGTAGTCCAGATGGTTGAAACCACGCCGGCAAACTTCAAGTTCGTGTATGAAGAAAACGAGACGCTGTGGAACAAGATGAACGCCGTGGCAACCAAGCTGTATGGCGCAAAGGAAATTATGGCCGACAGCAGGGTCCGCGCCCAGATTAGAAAACTGGAGGACGACGGTTACGGCTCCTATCCGATCTGCGTCGCAAAGACCCAATACTCGTTCTCGACGGATCCGGCATTGCGCGGTGCGCCATCGGGCCATTCGGTAACGCTTCGCGAGGTGCGACTGGCTGCCGGCGCCGAATTCGTCGTGATGGTCTGCGGCGATGTGATGACCATGCCGGGCTTGCCAAGAATTCCGTCTTCCGCTTCAATGGATGTGGACTCTGAAGGCCGGATTATCGGAATGTTCTAATGCTGGGGCCGGTTCTGTTATGGAACCGGCGCAGTACCTGCTGGTCGTCGTAGTTGATTCATCGGGCATTCGCAGGGTAGGGCGATCCTGCAATTTATTTCTCGAATCGAAAAGGCT
>Ga0366789_1042_pt1 | contig 31543 bp, 29 predicted proteins | sample TotcelHN113001N8_FD_207042 | JGI IMG/M metagenome (GOLD analysis project Ga0366789, IMG submission 207042) | Enriched cells from coal bed in the Powder River Basin, Montana, United States - Total cells N11 rep2 HSBNCT.N11.300.1.N8 ... | reverse complement strand
AGCAGACATGACAGCGGCTGCTTCTTCCGTTAGAGTTGATTGGACGACAGAATTTTGCAACTCTATAGAGCTAAAGGGTAATTTGCCAGGTAACAATGCAGCGGGCTGCTCAGGAACGCCTGTTGTGGCTATCATTTGCTGCAAAGCAGTCGTCACTGCCTCGCGGGGAATTGTTGGATCAACTAACTGCCTGGCAAGCATTACAAGCTGCTTACCAATGAGGGCAGCATCGCCAGTACTCTGTTTCTGCGATAAGGTCGCCAACAGCACTGCAGTATCGCCGCTACTGTCCGGAAGGTCAGCTGCCGCCTCCAGTGAATAGGCCATATCCAGCAGTTGCTGAGCTGTTTGTTTTTGAAGATTAGCTAATGTGTATAAGCCTTGAGACAATAAATTTTGCGAAGCCGCAGACTGAAGGAGCAGCGCCAGCACTTGTTCCCTCACATTAGCCGGTAAAGCCTGCAGCAATAGCGTGCGTTTATCCATTGCCCGAGTCAAATCACGTAAGGTATTGCGTATCGCTTCACCTATGGCGCTTGTGTCACTGGCGGCAGACAACGGTAATTGGTCTGCTTCAGGCTGATCAACACCGGCCTGCGCTTTTCCGGCTATCATTTCTTCGGTTTGAGAAACAACAGCTGCAGGAAGTGGAGTACGATTGATAGTAGTCATTGCCTGCACCACCTTATCCATTTAAATCTTGTTTCACTGTTTTTTTAGCAAGTAGTACTTCTGTGCCCTGGCGGTTGTATATTACCCGGTCAAAAAGCGCTTTCATAATCATAATCCCCCGTCCCGATTCCTCCATAAAGGCTTCTTCAAATAAATCGCCTGTTACCCTGTCAATTGCAGCTACCGCTTCATTGCCGGCAAAGCCGGCACCGCTGTCTTTGACTCGAATTACCAGTTGCCGGCCAAAATGATTTATTTTAATTCGAACAAAAAAATCGGCATTTCCGGCTTCAGCAGAACGGACAGCATTATTAGCAGCTTCATTAAGTGCCACCTCCAAAAGCCCCGCCTCAGAGTTAGCTATCTGCTGGAGCAGTTGACGAATTCGGTTTCGGGAGTTACGAAATTCCTCTTTATCATGAAAATGGATTGACCAAGGCCAGCCCGCTTGCACATTGATTCTCAGACCAAGTGCAGTCGCATCATCCCAGCGTTTACTACTGGTTGCCTTGTCCCGCAGCGCTTCCATGGTAATGCTGTAGTCACTGATAGAAGCGAGTATGTTATCATCCAATAAGTCGAATATGCCATCGGTCATAAAGTAATACGTATCGCCGGACCTTATCGGTACAGTATGACTTTCAAATATGGGGGTCTCAGTGATACCGATAAAGGAACCAGGTGCTGTTATAACGCCCTGCAACTCGCCGCTGCAAGCAAGAAAAAAGTTAATACCTGCCGCAACATAAGTAAGTGTCATGTTACTAAAATTCATTTCAAAGCATATCGCTCCAGCAAATGAATCTTCAGCAAAATAAGATATGGCAGCCTGATTAATCCAATCCATTTTCTCGCAAAGCGTGCCTTTCCGCTCGGCGGCCTGACGAAAAAGCACCCGCAAGGCAGATGTCTGAAGTGCCGTAGCCAACCCATGGCCCATAACATCAATAACATAAGCAAACAATTTGTCCTCTTGCATCCAGATATAATCACATAAATCGCCACTAACGTGATTATAAGGTTCATAAATGGATTGCAGCGTCACTAGCGCATTGGAAACAGGTAATGGAATAAATTCACGCTGAATTTTCGAACCCAGCAGAAAATCTTTGCGCAGCGTTTCCTCAGCCCGCCTGCGCTCGGTCATATCTTTAAAGTTCTCAATAATGCCGATCAACTGACCTGCCGGATGATAAGGGATAGCTGTAAATAAACAAGGAATTATACGGTCCTGACCACTTCTGAGTTCTATATCTGCTTCAATTCGCTCTTCTCCTGCCATAATCCGCTCTAAAGGACATTGGAGAGTATTGCACAAATCATTCTGGAAAAAATCATAGCATTTACGGCCCAGCGCTTCTTCTTTGTTAATTCCCAATAACTTGACCAGTGTATGATTCACAAGTATAATCGTTCGTTCCGTGTCAATTACGCTCATAGCATCAGGCGCTGAGTTAAATAATTCAATCATTTGGGCATGGGCAAATTGCAGCTCTTCCTGCGCCTTTTTCCATTCCGTAATATCATCCTTAATCGCCAGATAATTGGTTATAACCCCGGAAGAATCACGAATAGGGGAAATGGCAGCCGATTCCCAGAAGAGACTGCCGTCTTTGCGTTTATTATGGAATTCACCGCGCCATTCCCGTCCGGAAACAATTGTATCCCACAGTTCCCGGTAAACCTCAGGTCCTTGTTCACCCGATTTTAAGATGCGGGGATTTTGGCCCTTGGCTTCTTCACTGGAATAGCCGGTGACCTCTACAAATTTTCTATTCACATATTCGATACTACCACTGGCGTCGGTGATAACTACGCCGGAGGTACTTTGTTCAACAGCCACCATTAATTTGTGCAGCTGCTCTTGCGCTAATTTACGATCAGTAATATCAGTAGCCACACCAATGACCGACCGCTCACCATCCATTTCAAAGACATTGCTGCTGATAAAAACCCACCGTATCTCACCGGATTTGGTCACAAGTCTTGCTTCATATTGTACAACAGCTTGTCCACTATTATCAAAACTACGCTGCTGCTGCTTAGAAACCACTTCCTGATCATCCGGATGAATAAGTTCCAATACTGCTTTACCAACAAGCTCTTGTACCTTATATCCGGTCAATTTTTCGCCATAGTGATTAACATACCAATACCGGCCGGCTTTAACAATATACAAGGCGGCAGCCGTTGCTTCAGCCAAACGGCGGAATTTCTCTTCGCTTTGCGTTAGTGCCCATTGGGTCGATTTGCGTTCAGCATTGGCCTGGTGATGTTCTTTCAGCAGTTCTTCCAACTCGGCAACCCGTCGTTGTAAAGCGGTTATCCTGTCATCCATGCCAATTCACTCCCTTGAAACCCGCTTTGCTATTGCTTCCATATTATCATTCTTTCAACTGTTGTGCCATTTAGTCAGGGAAAATAAATTGTTTGTTAATAGCAAAAGCGTCGCCAAATGGCGACGCTTTTGCTTATTGAAAGTAACGAACACCGGCTTTAAATAGGGGCTGGTCCTTTGCGCCGGGAATATTTTTCGCTAGATACTTGCCAGTCCGTTCGGAATGAGCCATTTTTCCTAAAACCCTTCCGTCCGGGCTGGTAAGCGCCTCGACGGCGTAAAAAGACTGATTGGGGTTGCAGCCATTAGTATAAGTAGCCTTACCTGCTAAATCAACATATTGGGCAGCTACCTGGCCTTGAGAGATAAGTTCTTCCATAACCTGAGGCGGCGCAGTAAATCGTCCTTCTCCATGGGAAACAGGTACAGTATGAATGTCGCCTACTGTCATGCCAGCAAACCAAGGTGACAGTGTCGAAACAACTTTTGTCTGAACCATTCCCGATACGTGACGGCCGATAGCGTTATAAGTTAATGTCGGACTAGCTTCGTTCATATCGCATATCTTGCCGTAAGGCACAAGCCCAAGCTTGATCAGCGCTTGGAAACCATTACAAATACCCAGCATCAATCCGTCTCGTTGTTCAAGCAAGCTCGCAACCGCTTCTTTGACCTGAGGGTTTCGAAAGACTGCGGCAATAAATTTGCCCGAGCCGTCAGGTTCATCACCGGCACTGAAGCCTCCGGGCAGCATGACAATTTGACTCTCGCCAATACACCGAGCCAACTCATTAATGGATTGCTGTACGGCGCTGCCAGTTAAATTGCGGAAAACCAGCGTATCCACTACCGCTCCGGCCAGAGAAAATGCTCTTGCTGAATCGTATTCACAGTTAGTACCGGGAAAAACAGGAATAAGCACCCGGGGCTTGGCAAGGCGAATAACGGCTTGTTTGGTATTGCGCTGTGGATATTCTAGCACATCCGGCTCATGAGTACTGACGGAACAATTCAGAGGAAAAACTTCTTCCAGCGGCTGCTGCCATGCTGTGATTGCTTCACTAAGAGGTATTTCCTTATCTTCCACTACAATAACGGGACGGCAATAAGTTTGTCCCAGCAACTGATAGGAGACATCGCCAAAAGTTGCTGCTAAGTCGGTATCTGCAGCCAGCTCCAGGATCATTGCACCATATTCAGGGCGAAAGAGCGCTCCGCTATCCATGTCAGTCTGAAAAGCAAAGCCAATATGATTGCCAAAAGCCATTTTGCTAATGGCTGCTGCAATGCCTCCCATGCGAACTGTTTGCGCTGCTAACAGTTGACCGGCCTCAGCCAATTGGCTGACTATAGCCAGATTCTTATGCAAAGTGGCAAAACAAGGCATTTCTTCCTTATCACGGGGTAACGGTAAAACAATTACCAAACTGCCGCTTTGCTTAAATTCGGGTGACAGGACACGATTTACCTTGGTGGGGGCAAGCGCAAATGAAACAAGTGTAGGTGGTACATTCATCTCCATAAAGGTACCGGACATACTGTCTTTGCCGCCAATTGCTGCAATACCTAACTGCTGCCCGGCATATAAAGCACCTAGCAAAGCACTTAGCGGTTTGCCCCATTTGGTACGGTCAGTTCCCAGCTTTTCAAAATACTCTTGCAGGGTAAGCCGTATGCGCCGGTAATCTGCGCCCATTGCCGCTGTTTTTATCACCGATTCTACTACAGCATATACCGCCCCATGAAAAGGGCTCCACTTGGCCAATTGAGGATTATAACCATAGGTCATTATAGTAGCTGTCGTTGTTTCGCCGGACAGTACCGGTATTTTTGCAGCCATCCCCTCTGCCGGAGTCAATTGGTGCTTGCCGCCAAAGGGCATTAATATGGTTCCAGCACCAATGGTGCTGTCAAAACGCTCGGCCAATCCCTTTTGGCTGCACACATTGAGATCACGTAGATTAGATAGCCAGGCTGTCCTTAGATCACCGCCGTCAGAGTCTGATGGCCTTGTAAAGTAATTATCTGCCTCTACCGGAGCGGTTATCGTTGCCTGGGACGCCTGTTTGACGCCATTGGTATTAAGAAAACTACGGCTAAGACTAACAATATTTTGCTCTCGCCAAATCATAGTTAACCGGTTCGTATCGGTTACGGTCGCAACAACCGTTACTTCGAGATTCTCTTTATCGGCCATTGCACTGAAGTGAGCCGCATCGGCTGCTGCAACTACTACTGCCATCCGCTCCTGCGATTCGGAAATAGCCAGCTCCGTTCCATCTAATCCTTCGTATTTTTTGGGAACGGCATCCAGCTGTATTACCAGCCCGTCTGTCAATTCACCAATGGCAACGGCAACTCCACCGGCGCCAAAGTCATTACATCTTTTAATTAGCCGGGCAGCTTCCGCTTGCCGGAACAGCCGCTGGATTTTGCGTTCTGTCGGCGCATTGCCCTTTTGTACTTCGGCGCCACAGGAAGCAAGCGAATCGACAGTATGCTCCTTGGAAGAGCCGGTGGCGCCTCCACAGCCATCCCGTCCCGTCCGTCCGCCTACTAACAAAACGACATCGCCGGGAATGGGTTTTTGCCGCCTCACATTATCCCGCGGGGCAGCAGCAACAACAGCACCAATCTCCATCCTCTTGGCAATAAAACCGTCGTCATATATTTCAGCGACCTGACCGGTAGCTAATCCAATCTGATTGCCGTAGGAACTATAGCCCTGAGCGGCACCTACGGTAATTTTCCGCTGAGGAAGCTTGCCTGGTAAGGTGTCTTCGATTTTAGCCCTGGGATCACCACTGCCGGTAACACGCATGGCCTGATAAACATAAGACCGTCCGGACAGAGGATCGCGGATGGCGCCGCCAAGACAAGTAGCCGCCCCGCCAAAAGGTTCAATCTCAGTAGGGTGATTATGAGTCTCATTTTTAAACATAACCAGCCAATCTTCCCATTGACCGTCTATATCAACAGGCACAACAATGCTGGCGGCATTCACTTCCTCTGACTCATCCAAGTCAGCTAATAATCCTTGTTTTTTTAATTGCTTCATGCCAATAGTTGCAATATCCATTAGGTTTATATCACGGTCTGTTTGTCCGTAAACATATTCACGAGCGGCTTGATAATGGCGGTATGCCTGTTCAATCGGACCGGTATAGCGCCCTTTTTGAATCTCAATATCAGTTAGCTCCGTATGAAAGGTAGTATGCCGGCAATGATCCGACCAATAGGTATCAATTACCCGGATTTCAGTAATAGTGGGGTCTCGATGTTCGTCACTTTGGAAATACTGTTGACAGAATACAAGATCTTCCTTACTCATCGCAAGACCCAGCTCACTCCGCAAGTTACTGAGTTCTTCTTCTGTCAGAGCAGTAAAGCCTGCCAGAATTTTCACCGCACTAGGTTTTTCCCATTCCATATCAAGGGTGTGCGGTATATCCATCGCTGCTTCCCGCGCTTCTACAGGATTAATACAATAGGCCTTAATGGCAGCAAATTGCTCGTCCCCTATCTGACCTTGCAGAATGATCACTTTTGCCGAACGGATTACCGGCGGCTGTTCTTGCGTAAGCAATTGAATACACTGCATGGCTGAGTCGGCGCGCTGATCATACTGACCAGGTAGAAATTCGACAGCAAAACTTCTGTCACTTGGACTGCTGGCAATAACTTGATCATAAACAAAATCCACCGGCGGTTCAGCAAAAATAGTTTGCTTAGCCTGTCTATACACAGCATCACTAACTCCGGCTATGTCATAGCGATGGATAAGGCGAACATTTTCCAGGGCAGTAATGCCAAGGTTATGTTGTAAGTCATGGAAAAGACTTTGGGCTTCCACATCAAATCCCGGTTTCTTTTCCACCAGAATCCGTCTCACTTGTTGTGGCATAAACTGGCATCCCCCTCTGATTATCCGTGGCCTCGCCACATTTTCTTTTTGACAAACCCATTATACCCAGAATATACTTATTAGTAAAGTTAATGTTACTTAAAATCCGATTAGGAGAGCTAATATGGAGACTAACTTTGAATTATACAAGGTATTCTATTATGTAGCAAAACACCTTAGTTTTTCCGATGCTTCCACTGAATTGCGCATATCCCAGTCAGCAGTTAGCCAGTCCATCAAATCCTTAGAGGAAACGCTGCACTGCCGTTTGTTTATTCGTAGTACAAAACAGGTTCGTCTTTCTCAGGAAGGTGATCTGTTATTTCAACATATCGAGCAAGCTTTTAACTTAATTGGCTCAGGCGAACGAAGCCTGCAAGAACTCCAGGCCTTGAAGCAGGGTGAAATGCGTATCGGAGCAAGCGACACCATTTGCAAATATCACCTATTACCTTATTTTCAGCAATTTAACCAACTTTATCCGGAAATCAAAATCAAAGTGTCTAACCGCACCTCTCCAGTGTGTATCGATTTAGTCAAAAAAGGTACCGTCGACCTTAGCGTAGTTAACCTGCCCCGGGAAGGTCATGAATTGAATAAGAACCTGCAGGTAACTTCCCTGCAGACTATTCATGATGTATTTGTTGCCGGCCCGGCCTTTGCCGCATTGGCCGGACGAAAAGTATCCCTTACTGAATTAGAGACCTACCCCCTCCTCTTATTGGAACGCAACTCGGTCACTCGGGACTATTTTGAAGAGCTGCTACATAAGAACAAAGTTAAATTAGTACCTGAATTTGAAGTTGGCAGTATTGATTTACTAGTAGATTTAGTTAAAATCGGTTTAGGTATTTCGTATATTGCTAAAGAATATGTCAGCGCCCAATTGGCAGCCGGCGAATTGTTCGTCGTCGAGGTTGATGCCGAGATACCCAGCCGCGAGTTAGGTATAGTAACCCCGGCCAATCTGCCTGTACCACGGGCAGCTAAAAAATTTATTGAACTGTTACAACAATAATAATTGTATGGAGGAATATTATGGAACTTTTAAAAGAGCGTATTGCCAAAGAGGGCATCGTATTAAATAATGCAGTGTTAAAAGTGGATTCCTTTTTAAACCATCAACTTGACCCCCAACTAATGATGCAAATCGGCGAAGAATTTGCCAGCCGGTTTCGCGATGCCGGTATTACCAAGGTTGTAACCATTGAATCTTCCGGTATTGCCGTAGCTCTTACGACTGCCCTGTACCTTAAGGTGCCCGTCGTTTTTGCCCGCAAGAAGAAATCCATCTTAATGACAGACGATGTCTTGCATACACAGGTATTTTCGTATACGAAGAAAGAATGCAATGATGTTACCATATCCAAAAAATTTCTTGGCAACAGTGAGCGAATACTGATTGTTGATGACTTTCTTGCCAGCGGTGAAGCAGCTTTAGGCATGGCTACCCTCGTCCGTGAGGCCGGCAGCCAAGTCGTTGGAATTGGCATTGTGATTGAGAAGAGCTTCCAGCAGGGCCGGCAGAAATTGCTGGATGCCGGTTATCGGGTAGAATCACTCGTTAGAATCCAGTCTTTTGTCAACAATGAGGTTGTCTTCTTTTAGGCAGGAATAACCTGCTCTCACAGCGAAATCCGTGTGTAACGTCTAGGGTAAATTATGAGGTGATACTTGTGTCTAATGAAGCACACGCAAAAGAACAACCCCATGTCGTTATCATCGGTTCCGGGTTTGCCGGTCTCCAGGCCGCTCGCGACTTAGACAATGCCCCCGTCCGGGTAACGTTGATTGACAAGCATAACTATCATTTGTTTCAACCCCTGCTGTACCAGGTGGCAACTGCCGGGTTATCGCCGGAAGATATTGCTCACCCTGTCCGGGCAATACTGCGTGGACAGGATAATCTGAATTTCCGTAATACCGAGGTAATTGATGTAAACTTGGCAGAACAACGACTAGTAACCAAAACAGGTGAATTGCACTATGACTATCTAGTTGTAGCTGCCGGGAGCACCCACAACTTCTTTGGACTCCGCTCTGTGGCTTCTCACAGTTTTGGTCTAAAGACAATAGACGAAGCTGTCACCATCCGCAATCACGTTTTGGAAAGGTTTGAGCTGGCCAATCAGGAAAGCGACGCCGATAAACGGCGTGCAATGTTAACCTTTATTGTAGTTGGTGGCGGTCCGACCGGTGTTGAATCGGCTGGAGCCTTGTCGGAGTTGTTTTATAAAGTATTAACCAGAGATTATCCCCGTCTTAATTTCAAAGAAGTACGCATACTGCTGCTGGAGGCGGGACAGAACTTGCTTCCTGCTCTTCCACCGGATTTACAGGAGGTCACTGCCGAGACATTATGGAAAAAGCGGGTAGAAGTACGCTTTGGAGCCATGGTTACTGATTTTGATAGCGAACGGGTAACCTTAAAAGGCGGTGAAATCATTCCGGCACAGACGCTAATATGGGCTGCCGGTGTACGTGCTGCCGGATTAGTTGACCTGCTGGGCGTTCCCCAGGGTAGTCTGGCCCGGGCAATTGTAACCCCGACTCTCCAATTGTCCGACCACCCTGAAGTCTTTGTTGTCGGTGATGCAGCTCATTTCGAAGAAAATGGCAAACCACTCCCCATGAATGCACTAGTAGCGCTTCAACAAGGCTCAGCTGCTGCCTCAAACATCTGGCGTCTGCTGCAGCAAGATAAATGTGAGACCTTTGTCTTTCATGACCTAGGAACAATGGCTACTATTGGCCGTAACTCGGCTGTTGCCAAAATAGGCAGTTTGAAGATGAAAGGCTTTATTGCCTGGCTGCTCTGGACAGGAGTACATATTGTCCGCCTGATCGGTTTTCGCAACCGCCTCTTTGTCTTCTGGAAGTGGTTCTGGGATTATATCTTCTACGACCGGGCAGTCCGGTTAATTACCAAAGAATAGCCTGCTGCACATAAAAACGATTGTACTTTTGTTATCGAAACAAAAGTACCAAAAATTCTAGGCCCAGTCTTACAAAAAGACTTGGAAAGACCGCCACCTTACTAAAATCCGTGAAACTCGCTACGCTCAAACATACGGATTTCTTAACGTAAGGTGGCGGTCTTTCCATCCTTCGGAACGTCTTTTTTCAGAAATGGCCGAAAAGAACTGGGAACGAAGGAAAACTAAGCCTCTCGTTCCTTGTTTTCGTATCCCTACGACCTTTACTGAAATCGCCGTCCCGCAGAGTGGAAGCAGGTCTTCCTTGCGATCAGACAGGCCGACTGTTTGAGCGCAGCGAGTTTTCGGCCTGTCCGCAAGGAAGGACTGCTTCCAAGGCGAATTTCTGTACTGGTCTTGATTTTTTGGTACTTTTGTATCAAGACAAAAGTACACAACGCGCGCAACCTTCACCACCCCTTTTATTCGCCTAGCTTCACAGGATCTGAAAACTATACTTTCTAATACAATAAAAAGGCAGATTGCAGTCTAATGACATGCAATCTGCCTTTTTTCACCGGTTTTACGCTTTCTTTTGAAAAGACCGGTAAATCTCCTGGTACTCAGGTGTAGCAGGAATCGTTTTATAAATATACAAGTGAACACCAGTGGGGTCGTCAACAACAAAGCTGCGCTCACCCCATGGTTTGTTCTGCATTTCTTGTAAGATAGGCACACCCTCTGCCTGCAGACGCGCATATTCGGCATCCACATCGGCTACTTCAAAGGAGAGGATCAGGCCTTTGCCGTTAAAGTATTCTCCCGCTTCCCGCTGGGGCAGGGTAAAGCTGATACCAGCAGGAATCTCTGTGCCAACCAATTCAATATACCAGTCACTTTCATAAACCAGCTGAAAGCCAAAATGACTCATATAGAATTCTTTAGACTCTTGCAACTTATTCGTACTGATGGTAGCATCTACTCGCGTGAATTTCATGGTCAATATACCTCCGAAAGACTTACCTCTTTCTAGTTTCACCAAATATTTCTAAATTCCTGCTGCTATAAACAGATATCAATACCGAGAACACCGATGATTGTCTCTTGAAGGTCACGAATTGGTACAGCAAGAGTTATACAAGGCTGCCGGGAAATGGCAGATACATAAACATCAGATATATAATTTTTCCCTTGCAATGCTTCTCTAAACCACTCTCGTGAAGAAGCATTAGCAATACCGGCAGGGGGCAGCGAAATAATGAATCGTCCGTCAGGCTGATTGGTCCAGGCCGCCTCCAGTCCATGACTGCCTTCCATCAATTCACGCAGTGCTTGCTCATGTCCAGTTATAGATAAGCCGGTAATTCTTGGATCTTTAACTGTTTGCAGCAATATTTTCTCCAAGCGGTTAATTTTATCTTTTAATACCTTCTGTTCGCCAGCCTGCATGGCAACCAGCGTTATTGATCCCGTCGTTTTTACCAAATCATTAGCCACACCAGCCATTATTTTACCCATGCTACGTGTCTCATTGAGATGCTGGGCTTGCTGACCTAGTGTTTCTGTCATGCTGTCAATGTGCTTGGCCGCCTCTGAGCAAAGAGACGTCATACTGGCCAACATTTGAGTGGCCTCCCCGGTCGCATGCAATTGTTTGTGACGGGCAGCACTTGCCTCGGCTAATTGAGCTTCCACATGGCTGGTAGCGGCTACAATATCCTTCAGGCTTTTTTCGGCCTGCCCCATAGCCAGCATACCGCGCTCAACCGAACCGGCGCCCTGCTCAGCAGCAGTAGCTGCCTCCAGGATACCCTTATCAATTTGTACTAGCAACCCGTTAGCCGAGTTGGCGGCCTGATTACTGGCATCGGACAATTTCTGTATTTCCTGCGCTACCACTGCAAAACCGCGGCCATGTTCACCTGCCCGGGCGGCTTCAATACTGGCATTTAACGCAAGCAAATTAGTTTGTGACGAGATTCCTTGAATGGTACTTAAAAAAGCATCGATTTGGCGGGCTACCTGCATTAACGACCGGATGCGCTCTTCTAAAGCTGACGATGCCTGCTGAATGTCAGACATGGCTTTGGCTACCTCGCCAACTTGCATAAAACCCTGTTCAGCACTATGTTTAGTTTTTCCACTATCTTGATAAATACTACCGGCAGCAGAAGATATCGCCTGAGCGGCCTCCATAACTTCCTGTATTTGCTGGTTGGCAGTCTTTGCTTCTTTCGTTAGAGCGTTCGACAGCTCCCGGGTTCGAGCAGCTTCCTGCCGGATGTCTTCAGCTAACAAGCCGGCGTTGGTAATCGCTTCATTGACCTGACTGACTGCTGACGACACTTGGCCGGACGAAGCTTGCGTATCCTGGGTAAATTGGCGCAGCATATCAGCTAATAGACCAATATTAGTTGCTAATGCTTGCAGGTCACTTGGGTAATCACTTGCTTCAATCCTTCCTGCCAATCTACCTCCCGCATATTCAGCGGTGCGAGCTGTTAACCGTTGTATTGCTTTCCTCTTGCCAAACCAAAGCATAATTAGCTCCTCCCTACTATTAGAAAAGACTTAGCTTTTGCCATCCGGGCGCGTCGTTGGCACTAAGCTTATGCCGTTCTTGTGTATGAAATCAAAAAGTTTAACCTTTCTGGTAAGATTAGAAAGAGGTCACTTCATTTTCTGAAGCGACCTCTTTGTCATTTCAATACTCTATTATGATTGTAGGCAATAATGGTTATTTTTGTCAAGAGTAAACTATTCAAAAATTCTTTACTTTAATGCTTAATGTTGTTAATACCTCGGCAAAACTGTTGATCTTCAGGCTTTCAGCCGCCTTAATGGCAAGGAATGCACAGACCTTAGCATCATGGAGCGCATGATGATGCTCAAAAGAAATGCCAAAGTAGTCAGCCAATGCGGATAACTTATAACTAGGCTGATCAGGCCAGACTCGCCGGGCCATTTCTACCGTACAGGCATGATGAAAACGCGGGCTAGGCAAGTCATATGCCTTAAGCACATTGCGCAGCACACTTATATCGAAGGGAGCGTTATGGGCAATAACTATTTTTTCTTCCAAATGAGGCCTAATTTGCTCCCACAGATCGGCAAAGGTTGGTTTATCGGCTACATCTTCCGCCCGGATACCGTGAATACGGGTATTCCAATAGTCAAATTTAAGCTCGGGCGGTCGGATAAGGGAATAAGCAGTCTTAACAATCTTACCATTCTCTACTGTAACAGCAGCCAAACTGCAGGCGCTGGAGCGATAGCGGTTAGCTGTTTCGAAATCAATAGCGACGAAATTCATAGGCCATGCTCTCTTTCTACCGGATTGCCCACGTATTTCGACACAATTGACCTGATGTCCTTTTTATCAATATGGGACAGTTGGGGACGTTCCTTTTTTGTCATGGTGACAAAAAAGGAACGTCCCCAACTGTCCGCTTTCTTAAACTAAAAACAAGTCAAGCCCATCATGTTTAAACTACCTGACAGGCTTGGCTTGCGTTTTACGCTTATTTTATATTTTTACTGCCTCGCTTTGTCATGGGGACATTATCCCGGCATAGAGGGCACTCATCGTGTTTATAGGTTTGTACCTGCAGCTGGAGCAGCGATTTAGCCGGTATGCCAAAATCTACTGTTCCGCCGCTCCGGTCCACCAAGAGACCAACACCAACAGCAATGCCACCGTGTTCGCGAACTACCTCGAGCACCTCTTTAACGGAACCGCCTGTGGTGACAATGTCTTCCACGATCAGCACCCGCTCTCCAGGCTTAATAACAAAGCCGCGGCGCAAGGTCATTTTGCCATTTTCCCGTTCCGTAAAAATGGCCCGCGTTTTTAGGTTTTTACCTACTTCATGGGCCAGCAAAATGCCGCCTGTTACCGGACCTATAACTAACTCCACCTGCTCACCGGCAAACTTATCCGCTAAGGCTGCACACATTTTGGCCGTATGTTCAGGATACTGCAATACTTGAAATTTTTCTACATACATTGGACTATGCAAACCGGAGGTTAGCAGAAAATGGCCTTCCAGGATTGCTCCTGTTTCGATTAATAATTGTTTTACGTCATTCTCAGTCATGATTATTCCCCCCTGATTTCTACTACGATTTGTTCGACAGCCTGTACCGGCGATGCAGCAGCCGTAATCGGACGGCCTACCACCAATTGGCTGGCTCCCGCCTTAATGGCATCAGCCGGTGTGGCAATCCGCCGCTGATCATTAGTAGCGGCCGATTGGGGCCGAATTCCCGGTGTAATTACCAAAAATTCGGGACCACACATCTTGCGAATAAGCGGTGCTTCCTGAGGAGAAGCTACTACACCGTCAATGCCGGCTGCTTGAGCCAGACAAGCCAACTTTACCACTTGCTCGCTAATCGGCAATTGACCGCCAATCTCTTGCCATTCAGCATCATCAAGACTGGTCAGCGCCGTAATTGCCACCAGCTTCGGCCGTGGAACGCCGTGAAGAACTGCGGCCTCTGCCGCAGCCCGGGCTGCAGCAGCCAGCATAGAGCGTCCACCTGTAGCATGAAGGCTAATGATGGATGCACCCAGCCGGGTCAATGCCGCCACGCTGCAAGCAACCGTATTGGGTATGTCATGAAGCTTTAAATCCAAAAACACTTCTTTATCACAGGTGCGTAGAAAGTCGACAGCTTGCTCACCTGCACTATAGAACAGTTCCATGCCTACTTTGTAAAAATTCACACTCGTACCCAGATCTGCCACCAGTTGCTTCATTTTATCCAGCGAATCAACATCAAGGGCAACAATTAAACGTTTATCAGCTGTAATCATACCGACACCTCCTATAATAATTCTTTATCTTTTGTCTCAGGCACCAGAAAGTAGACATTTATCGCTGCTGCCACATAGATAAAGGCCAGTAGAGCTAAGGCACCGCTCAGGCTATATTGTGCAGCCAGAGCGCCAATTGCCAGCGGAGCAAACCCGCCTACTGCACGGCCCGTATTAAAGATAAAGTTCTCCGCTGTGGAACGGGCTTCTGTACTGTAATTCTCCGACAGCAGTGCGCCGTAACCAGCCATCATTCCGTTACAAAAGAAACCTAGAATAGCACCGCCGACTAGCAAGTGCATGGGATCGGACAAATTGGCATAACCCCACACTGCTGCTGCCGAAGCCAATTGGAAAGATATATAAGCGGGGCGTCGGCCAATTTTATCGGCAAGATAGCCGAAGACTCCAATGCCCACAATCATACCAATAACTGTTACAATCATCCACAGGCTTGTCTTGTTCAGCGACAACCCATGTTTTTGCATCAAAATAGTAGGCAGCCAAATCATGATACCGTAATAGCCGGTATTTTGCACACTAGTCATGACAGTCAGACCAAAGGTAGTGGTAGAAGTCTTACGGTCAGCAAATAAGTGCCACAGAGGAAAGGTCGTACTGCTTTTATATTGAGCAGTTTCTTCGTCAGTAAGAAGTTCTCCGCTCTCTACTTTCTTCTTAAGCAGCTTCTTTTGCTGCTGCTTATCTAGCCATATCTGTGGTTCTGCCAGGCCAAAGCGCGACCATGCGGCAAAAATAGCCGGTAAAGCGCCTACCAGAAAAACAGCCCGCCAACCGAAATTAGGCAATACATAGGCACTTATTACCGCTGCTAAGACAACTCCCAGCTGCCAGCCTACCGCCACAGCACCAGTCGCCCGTGCCCGCTTCGCTTTTGGCCAGGTTTCGGTTACCAGTGTCATGCCGATACCGAATTCGCCGCCTAGTCCCAACCCTGCCAGAAAACGATAAATATTTAGCTCGGTAAAACTATTGGCAAAAGCCGTCATGCCAGTGAAAACTGAGAAGATCAAGATAGTTAATGAAAAAACTTTGACACGTCCCTGGTAATCAGCCAAAATGCCGAATAAATAGCCGCCGATAACCGCGCCAATGAGCGTAACAGTTGCCACCAGGCCTCCCTGAGCCAAAGTGAGACCAAAAGATCCCATAACTGCAGTCATAACGAATGACAGAATGAGCATGTCCAATCCATCCATCGCATAACCTGCCACAGAAGCACCAAGCACCTTCCAGCGATAACCATCTGTCTGCTGACTATTATTGAGCAGGTGCTTATTTGAGTCAGCTACTATTGTTCTTGTTTCCATGTTGCCTCTCTCCTTCTTGTTATATGCAGGCACCAGGGTAACAAAAAAAGGCTTTCTGCAGTTTCCTGGCAGAAAGCCTCTGGCTTCGTTCAACAAGCATGCGAAATCGCATACCAGAGCCGTTCCCTTGCCAGCCTCGCAGGACTGTCTTAAAGGTACCTGTTTAATTGTATATTATTATGGCATGACCACTACTTCGGTGTCAATGCTGTTTTTTCTTATCTCTTGGATTACTTCGGAGTCTTTGCCGGTTTTGCGGGAACAGCAGAAAGGATGATCTTTGTCCCATCGCGGCTTACCTTGATGTCAAAATCAACAATGCCTTCTTTAAATAATTGCATTTTTATTTCCAAAAGACCTTTTCCTACTTTTTCTTGCAGCTCCGGTGTGAAAAACGAGCTGTGAAAATCAGGCTGCTGAGACTTGGCAACGGCCTTAACTGGTTTAGCAACTTCCTCTTCTACCGGATTATTCTCAAAAGTAATAACCTCTTTATGTCCGACAAACATGTCAGAATCACTAAGGTTCTTTTTAATAGTAAATTTAGCCATCATCGTCACCTGCTTCTTTATACTTTACCACTATTATAAACTTCACGGCAGTTTATAACAAGCGGCGTCATTCGTTCCCCCTCAAAGGTATTTTGCCTGCCAACGGCCAAATTGCACGACTCTCGGCCTATTATCTCACCAAACAAAGCCCCAATAAGCGCTATCGTTGCATCAACTGTCTGTCCCTCACTATCCAGAAGCGGATTAAGTTCAACAAATTCAGCTGAAGTAATGCACCGAGATGCAAACAGCAGTTTTAGCGCCAGCAGACTATCTGCAAAGCTGACTCCACCGCGAACAGGCGTCCCTACCCCAGGCGCTTCGCGGGGATCAATGCCATCAAGATCAAAGCTGAGGTGAATACCGTCACAAGTTTTCTTCAGATATTCTATCACCTCGGCAATAACACGCGTCATACCTAATTGCTTTACGTCTTGAGCGGTGTACAGTTTAATTTGCTTTTGTGCAATGAGTTGTTTCTCACCCTCATCTAAATCACGAACTCCGATTAGCACTATATTTTCTGCTTTCACCTTACCGGCATAACCGCCTACGTTCACCAGTGCCGGATGCCCCAAACCCATACCGGCTGCTAAGGGCATACCGTGAACATTACCGCTAGGTGTTGTTTCAATTGTATTCATATCGCCATGAGCGTCATACCAGATAACACCAAGATTATCATAATGCTGGGCTATGCCGGCAATTGTACCAATGGAAATACTGTGATCGCCGCCCAGTATAAGCGGCATGCGCCGTCTGTCTATAATTGCCGATACTTCCTTGGCTATCCTGTTACTAATCGCTGCAATACTCTTTCCATTACGAAATTGACTATGCTGCTGTCCATCATGTGTGTTTGCTGCAATAGCCACATTTCCCCCATCATCTATTTCTATTTGTAACGCTTGTAAGCGTTTTATCAAGCCTGCCCGGCGCAAGGCATCAGGAGCCAGGTTAGGACCGAAACGCGTTTGTCCAAGCCATTGCCCAATACCAAGTAAAGTTACAGGTACGGTCACTGCAAATCATCCTTTCCCCAGACACATTGTTAATTTTTATCACCGATTTATTTTATACGCTAGCGTAAATAAGCGCAATAGGTATTTTACTAGAGATAATCAACGATAAAGGAGGATTATGCATGTTTATGCAAGGAATTAGGCATTAACAATATTTCAGGCAATTGCAGCTAACGGTAAACTGTTAAAATATCGGCCTTCATAAAAATTGTCTATTGATAATCGTCGTTGTCTTTTGTTTAAAATCACATAAAAATTACTAACTATAAATTACAGCCAAAAGTAAGAATTGTCCCTTATACACTCTGCTTGCACTGTAAGGATTCAGGAATAATGGGAAAAGAACGGCTTGTCCCTTTTGTCATCGAAACAAAAGGACCAAAAATTCTAGGCCTGTCTGGAAAAAAGTCTTGGAAATGCCGCCACCTTACTAAAATCCATAAAACTCGCTGCGCTCAAACAAATGGATTTCTTAACGTAAGCTGACGGTATTGCCATCCTTCGGAACACCTTTTTTCAGAAATGGCCGATAGGAACCGAAAAACGGAGGCAAACGAAACTTCCCCGTTCCTTGTTTTCGTGTGCCATGGGGACGGTTCCAGTGACACACGCTGCCTGCGCAAAAGGTGGTTGTTCACCTTTCCTTCCGTTCCTTGTTTTCGTTCCCTCGACCCTTACGGAAATCGCCGTCCCCGCAGGGGTGGAAGCAGGCCTTCCTTGCGTAAAGAAATTCCGACTGTCTGAGCGCAGCGAGTTTTCGGAATTTCCGCAAGGAAGGTCTGATTCCAAGGCGATTTCCGTACTGGTCTTGATTTTTTGGTTCTTTTGTATCAAGACAAAAGAACACAACGCACAACCTTCTCCCCTAAACCTAGGCTTTAAAGCTATAGATTCTTATATACTAAAAAGACGCTTATCACATCACGGTGATAAGCGTCTTACCTATTCCCTATTCAATAATTGTCAGTACTTCTTCCACCGGCTTACGGGGCGGATAGGACCACTTGCCTTCATCAGGCACCCCCAATGGCGACATTGCAGCCAGGAAATATCCTTCCTTGGCAAATGCAATGTAATCGCTGATTTCTTGAGCAGCATAGGTAGGTCCTGTCATCCAGCAAGTGCCATAGCCGAGGCTAGCAGCAGCCAATTGCAGGTTTTCCAAAGCGGCTGCAATATTTTGCACAGCCGGATTGGGTTTAGTATAGGCAAGTGCCTCTGCAGCAGGCATTACTCCCGCAGCCAATAGATCATCGGCCACCGTGGGATAGGGGCCAGCGTAAACTAATATTAGCACCGGTGCAGCCTTAAAAACGGTGTGGTAATGCACATAGCCCCGCAAGGCCTTTGCCTTGGCCTCATCCTTGATATAGCCAGCCAGTTTCTCATTCTTATCTGCTACCAGAGCGGCAATATGAGCAATTTTTTCTTTATTTGTAATAACAACGAAATGCCAATTTTGCAGGTTTTTACCTGAAGGTGCATAGGTTGCTGCTTTAATCATTTCCTGTAAATGTCCTGTATCTACCGGCTGATCTTTAAATTTGCGCACACTATGGCGCTGATAGATAAAATCCAATGATTGCATACTCAAACTCCTTTTTATCATTATTTGCTTACTATTCATAAAACCCAAATTGTTCACGAATGAAAGCAGTAAACTGGCGGCACAAGTCAGGATCAAACTGACCTCCTGCGCAGCTGGTAATTTCCTCTAAACAGGCTTTCAAACAGACAGGGTCGCGATAACACCGCATACTGGTCATCGCATCAAAGGCATCACACAGCGATAGCATCCGGCTGTATTGGGGAATGTCCTTTCTCTTTAATCCCTTAGGATATCCCTTTCCATCCCAGCGCTCGTGATGGTGACGTATAATTTCGACAATGGGCTCAACACCTGCTACTTCTCCTAATAAATCAGCACCATCCTGGGCATGCTGCTTCATGATCGCAAATTCCTCTTCGGTAAGACGGCCTGGCTTATTTAGTATGTGCTCAGGTGTATTAATCTTCCCTACATCATGCATCAAACCTACCATATAGGCTAAATTGATTTGCTCTGTTCCAAAGTCCATGTAAGCAGCAAAGCCGGTCATTAGATCAGCAACATGCTCAGCATGCCTAGCCGTGTACTCATCACGAAAATAAATTTGGTTACAATAGTTGTCAATAGCATCCATATTGACTTGTTCTATTAACAAAGCAGCTTGCTTATTGCTCATCTTTCACCTATAAGAAAATAGTTCATTCCCTGAAATGGGTATATACATAGTTTGTTATTTCTATCTATTATCCCTTTCAGATTTATAGACAAATGAAAATTTAATATTTCCAGCTTGTTCTCTCCCTTGCTCTGGAAGAATCAACCTACTGCAAACAGATTGACATTTCATAGACAAAATAGTAATATGTCTATAGATTCACTAAACACATGTGAGGATGGTTTGAATTGGAACAATTATCGGATTTATTTTGGAATGCTTCTGTAGCTGAGTTGCAACGAGGCTATATTTATTGCCAGCAGAGCCAGGAGTACACCTGTCTCATTTGCGGCCACAAGTTTATTAAAGGTATCATTTACTCTGACGGTGTCACTTATTTTGAAGCTGAGAAATTCATGGAGCTTCACATTCATCTTGAACATTCTTCGACCTTTGAATACCTGCTAAGCCTGGATAAGCGCTTTACCGGCCTAACTGATCACCAGAAAACATTGCTTACTCACTTTTACCAAGGGTTAAGCGATGCTGAAATTGTTCAGCAAACGGGCGGCGGCAGTACTTCAACCATTCGTAATCACCGTTTTACGCTAAGAGAAAAAGAAAAACAAGCCAAAGTATTTTTGGCTATCATGGGAATGGTCGATGCCAAGCCCGTTCAGCAACCCCAGTTTATCACCATTCATAAGACGGCCACCATGATTGATGAACGCTATGCTATAACTAAAGAGGACAATGAAAAGATCTTACACGCTTATTTTGAGCAAGGTTTATCAGGTCCCTTAAGTGAGTTCCCTGGTAAAGAAAAGCGCAAGTTAGTCATATTGCGCCATATCATTAAGCGCTTTGAAGCAAATCGACAGTATACCGAAAAAGAAGTTAATTCGATCTTAAAAGAAGTTTACCCCGACTACGTAACACTGAGGCGTTACTTGATAGAATACGGCTTTATGGACCGCTTAAAAGATGGCTCCCAATATTGGTTAAAGCTATAAAGAAGGAGTGCAATGCACAATGGATAGAAAAAAAGAATTAAAAACGCTCTATAAGGAAACACCACGCCCTACGGGTATTTATCAGATACGAAACATTACAAACGGCAAGTTGTTCATAGGGAGCAGCCTTAACTTAGACGGCTCTGTAAACAGCAACCGCTTTCAGCTTAAAATGGGCAGCCACCGTAATATACAATTACAGCAGGACTGGCAAACTTTCGGCGAAGAAGCCTTTACTTTTGAAGTGCTGGAACAGCTAAAACCTGCTGATATCCAATCGCCTGAATGCCGGGAGAAATTGAGTAAATTGGAAGAGCAGTGGCTGCTCAAATTACAGCCTTATGGAGAAAAGGGCTATAACAAAATATCTGCTAAATGAAAAGACTCCCGGCCATCCAGTGGCCGGGAGTCTTTCAAATTGCTACTTGTCAATCGGCCAAGAAATAATAGGGCCTAACGTAAGTTCTTCCAATCGTACGTCAGGATAGCCCAATTTCCGGTCAGGTAAGAATGCACCGTGGCAATCGGAGCCGCCGGTAATCAGCTTACCATGGCGACGGCTCCAGGCAATAGCGTCACGTATTGTTTCCGCTTTGTGGCTGGGATGATAACATTCCACACCGGCAATATCTTCTTTACCAAAATAGTTTAACGTTTCTTCCAAATCGGTGCCATGGAAAGCACTACCGGGATGAGCCAATACCGGAATTCCCCCTGCCTGCCGAATAGCGGCAATAGCCCTGACAGGTGACGGAAACTCAGGAAAAGAAATGCCAACTAACGGTGTAAAGAGATTGGCAAAGAAGTCATTCGCATCGGTACACAGTCCTTTATCAATCAGAAAGCTTAAGGATTTCCAGCCGCCCCGGGCCGGATTATGCTGGTAGTCTACATACTCCCGATAATCAAGTCTTATGCCTGCTGCAATTAATTTTTTGATACTATCGTGATCAGTTTCTTCCATTAATGCATAGTTGTGCTTGAGTAATTGCTCAAGTTCTACTGCTTCTGTATTGATGTTATATCCCAGGATATGAAAGGATTGCCCCTGCAAAGTAGTAGATATCTCTACACCTTTGCAAAAATGGAGTCCATATTGGCGAGCCAACTGCTCTGACTGAGCGACATTAGCAATTGTATCATGATCAGTGACAGCAAAGAAATCAATGCCTGCCTGCTGTATGTTGCTGACTAACTGTTCAGGTGTCCATGAACCATCGGAAGCGGTAGTATGAATATGCAAATCGACCTTCACAGATACCTCCTATTGATCAGTACCAGGTTGTGTTATCGCTCGCAGCTTGCCAGCCTGTTCAGCAAGCTGCCCTAACTGGTGGCCTTGTTTCTTCAAATAAGGCTTAAGCGCCTGCATTACCTGTTTGGGTAAAATAACTTTCATACATTGCTGATGCTTTAAGCGGCACTTTGTCTTGTAACAAGTCCTACAGCTTAGATCTGCCTGCAAAATGCTATGATTGCCTCCAAGCGGGCCAAACCGTTCGGGATTAGTAGGGCCGAAAATACTGACTGTTGGTATTCCCATGGCTACCGCCATATGCAAAGGCCCTGTATCACCGGCTATAACAACCGTTGCTTTAGCCAGCAGGGCAGCCAATTGGGACAGACTGGTACGCCCCACCGCGTCAATAACAGTAACCTCGGTCTGTTTAAGCACTTGCTGTGCCAGTTGCCGGTCAGCCGGACCACCACACAGCATCACGACCGAATGCTGTCCTAATTCATTGGCAAGAGCAGCAAAATATTCAGGCGGCCAATTTTTCGCCTCCCATGTCGTTGCCGGTACAAGCGCAATCAGACAATGCTCCGGAGTTACCCCTGACTGGGCCAGGAATTGGGCAGCGAAAGCCTCATCCCGCTTAGTTACCTCTAGTGTCATATTGTAAGTGCTTGGTTTAATGCCAAAGGGTTGTAAAATACTGAGGTAACGTTGAATAATATGAGTTTCATCCTCCGCAGCAGGTGCTGTTTCCGTCATAAATAAACTGTTTAGCTCTCGCGTATTAGCTAGGCCAATGCGACGTTTGGCACCACTCGCTACCGCCACCATACCACTTAAAAAAAGGCCATGCACATCAAGGGCGACATCAAAATTGCGGGCACGCAAATCAAAGCGCAACTGCTGCCATAGCTTCCAGGCCTCAGTAAAACGCCCATGACGCATATGATCTTCCCACTTTTCCCGGGGCCATACATAAATCTCATCTATAAACGGATTAGCCTCCAGCAGACCGGCCGGTCCCTGGCCAACCACCCAAGTGATATGTGCTGCCGGAAATGCTTGCTTTAAGGTCCGGGCAACGGGTGTACAATGCAAAACATCGCCGATCGAACTGAGTCGAATAAGTAAAAACCGCTTGGCAATCACCATAATCTCCTTTTAAAACTATATTATTTACTATATACCAATACGGTCTATTTCATCCGTTTTAGCTAGCTTGCTATGTTATAAACTTAATCAACTAAACCTAGTCTGTGTAACTACCTATGCTTCATTTCAGCTTTTCAATAGATAGGTTTACTCTATAATTTCCATAGCGCAACAGTTGATGTAAGAAACTTGTCAAATCGGAATTGGCAACAAAACATGCCTTTAGCCAATAGCAGCCTTCTCCGCTTATGCGATGCACTTCCTCCACCTCTGCTCTGCCGTTAAGAAATTGTCGCAGTTCATCATGAAGGCTGGTTTTCATAAAGATAGTGATTAACGCTGTAACTGGCTTGCCAAGTTTGCTTTCATCCATAACGGCTGTGTACCGCTCAATAATTCCCAAGTCTTCCAAGCGATGAACCCGGTCTGCAACCGCCTGCCCGGTAAGATGAATCTGACGGCCAATTTCCTTCCACTGAGCCCGTCCGTTGCGTTTCAAATACTCAATAATTTCATAATCGATACAATCAAGCATATTTGTTCATTTCCTTTCCTGAAATAAGCAACAGCCTGTTGTTACTTACATGCCTATTGGTAATAGCAGTCTTTTTAGGCTATGCTTATTATTATACTTCTATAAAGGGGCGGGATGACTTGAAAATCCATTTAATTCGCCATGCAACTTTGTTAATCACATTAGGAACTAAAAAGATACTTATCGATCCCATGCTGGCAGAAGCAGGTACTATGGCTGCCGTAGACAACTCTCCTAATCCGGTCTCCAATCCGCTGACAAAGCTGACTACGCCGCTTTCTTGTTTACTGGCAGCAAATGCAGTCTGTATCACGCACTTGCACCGTGATCACCTTGATGAAAAGGCCAAGGAGCTTTTACCCAAGGATATCCCTGTATTCTGCCAACCCGAAGATGAAGGTAAATTACAGAGTTTTTCCTTTACCGCTACCTACCCGGTTGTGAACAGTATTGTCTGGGATGGAATCACGATCAGCCGTACGGGTGGGCAACATGGGACAGGATCAATTGGCGAAAAAATGGGATCTGTTTCAGGCTTTGTATTCGAATATCAGGGTGAATCACTTTACATCGCCGGTGATACCATTTGGTGTAATGATGTGGCAGCAGCTCTTGACCGTTATCGTCCGCGTATCGTAGTAGTCAATACCGGTGCTGCCCAGTTTCTAACAGGCGGGCCCATCGTAATGGATGGCAAAGACGTAATAACCCTTTGCCGCCATTTGCCGGAGACAACGGTTATTGCTGTCCACATGGAAGCTTTCAACCATTGCTTACTATCCCGCAAAGAACTAAGCTCCCTGGCTATAGAACAACAAGTAAATAATCTGCTTATACCGGCTGATGGCGAAGAACTCCTACTTTAACAGTTAGTGCTGCTAGCCGGATTGCTTGCATCTTTTGGAGTAGATGGCGGTCTTACAGCTAAGTACACTCCTGATATGATGATAAAAGCACTGGCCAATTTAACTGCTGTCACCGGTTCATGCAAAAAATACCATGCCTGACCAATAGTAAAGACCGGCACCAAATTAATAAAAACCGCCGACCGGGAAGCACCAATCACCTGAATGGCGATAAGCTGAAAGAGATATCCAATCACGGAAGCAAAAATCGCCATATAGGCAATAGCCAGCCATCCCCCGGCAGTAGTGTGGGGAAGGTAATTTATGGGCTGTTCCCAAATAACAAATGGTATAGACACAACTGTACACACTAAAAAAGTATAGGCAGTAAGCATCAAGGGTGACAAATCATACTTACGCATAATTTGCCGGCTAAGAATCGAATACCCGGCCCAGCTCCAAACAGCGCCAAACATTAAAATGTCCCCGGTATTTATGCTTAAATGCTGTATCACTTGCCAATCCCCACCGGTAATAACCAAGAAAACGCCGAAAAAAGATAACAGGAAACCAAACACGCGCACCAGACTAACCTTATCACCTAAAAACACAGCCGCTAACAACGCCGTCACCATGGGATTAGTCGAGCCAATCAGCGAAGAGTTAATTGCAGTAGTATATTGCAGACAGGCAAAAAATAAACTATGGTACAAAAAGGTACCTAAAAAACCAAGCAATAACAGTGGCGGCCATTCTTCCCATTTAGGCAGCCAGCGTTCTTGCTGCTTTTGGTATAAAATCGCGAAAATAAAGGGTAATGCAAAAGAAAAGCGAAAAAAAGTTAGCCCAAAAGGCGGGAATTCGCGCACTGCAAACTTTCCGGTAATAAAAGCGCCTGACCAAAATAACGCTGTTAACACCATCATACTATACACTCGCAGGTTAGACATAGAGCACCTCCAATGGGTTGTATACTAAACTTCACCATAAAACGGCGGATGTCCTGCAATAGAACAGAAAAGCTTGAAGCTCACTCTGCAAACAGCAAGAGTGAGCTTCAAGTATGTTTAGAGTTGCAACACAACTACTAAATGCCGGCCATTTCTCATAATCAATTAGTGCCGAATGAGCAGATGGATCGTAGTGCCTGCCCCCATTACCGATTTTATTGTACACTCATCGGGATAACGTGCTATATTGATGAGTCCTGATCCTGCACCGAAACCCATTTCCCGGACACACTCAGGAGCAGTAGAATACCCCATGCGCATGGCTGCGTCTATATCCGGTATACCAGGCCCATCATCAGAAATTGACAGTTCGGTATGATCACGAAAAATGACAGCCTTCAGTTTTCCGTGGTAAGCATGGATAACTACATTCATTGCTGCTTCATAGGCACTTATAACAATACGGCGAACCACATCCGCTCGAATGCCGCTCCGATTAAGCGCCTGCTTAATCTTGCTAGAGGCTTCACCAACCATTTCGAAATCAGCTTCGATAAGAGGAAATTCAAGTACTATTGCTTTCTGCATGTTCATATCCAACCCTCTTTTACATCGCGAAGATATGTTTATTAGCATTTTAATAAAATTAATCATTTTAGTCAATAAAGTTATTTTAATAACGTTATATTTTTCACATTATTTATTTAATTAGTATATTTTCGTATTTTCAATTGTATTCACTACTTATACATCCCGAAAGCTTTAGTTCATATTTTCCCGTGCAAAATGTTAACTGACCAAAATTAAAGGCTTCCAGCCACGTCCCTGCTGTAGCCCAGCGAAAACTGCAACTGCAGTTTATACAAATTAAAAGAATAATAAAAGGCTTGGAACCCCAGGGTTCCAAGCCTTTTATTATTTTTTCGTTTCTGCAGAATCCATAGTCAAGTATCGTATATCCGTCGGCGTCGTCAATGTCCTGTCAAGTTCAAACCCAACCTTCAGCTTGCCCTTGAGCACCGATTCAGCCAAGCCCTGGGCATTGACTTTAGCCATATAAATATTGTTTTTGCCATCTACTCCGACCAGGCGATATTTGGCACCATAAGGCGAAATTACCCGCCAGCTGCCATCACCGTTTCGCACATAGACAATACCTTCAGCCAGGTTGTCATAAATGAGCGAGTCCTGATCATAGAGGACACCAATACGACCAATGCGATTCCCGGTCAGATAGACCCGGTTCAAATCCTGATTGGCATCAGTGCGATAAATGCGATATTGCTCAGGACCGCTTGCAACTAAAACCTGCATATATATAACATTAGTTGCTGTAGAATAGGCTACATCCGTAATTTTACTGCCTGCCGGCAATTTATCAATTGTTGTCGATAACTGGTGACCCTCAGAATGAGGATTAATCTGCGTTACTACCACTTTGGTAGCATCTTTGGCCGTATTGTCGGCATAGACAGCCATGAGCGCCAGATCACGGTCTTCGAGCCACTTAAAGTAGGATACCTTTTGATTATTAAGAGGAATGGAACGCAGCAGCGCCTTTGGCGAAGTTGCATAAATTTCAACAACATCACTTTTCACCACTGCCATATACCGCTTATGGCGTGAATAATGCGTTTGGCCGTCAACAACGGCATGAGCTTCCGTAACGGCACTAACTTGAAAGGAGGTAGCAGGAGCAAACAATATCCGGTCCAGGTAAAAATAAAAGCTTGTCTGAAACAAAAGGCCTGCAAACAGCCATATTGCAAGTTTATGACTTGATTTCACTAGCTGTCCTCCTCATTATTTGACGATAAAAGCGGTGGGAATCATGCGTTCACCAAGCATATCGCAGGGCTTATTAACTACTTTACCATTAAAGTACAGGGTAGTACTTGATCCACCATCCAAGTTCGCTGCTACATATGCGCCTTGTTCATAAAGGATATTCTGAACATCAAGCAACGTTGCTCCTAGCGAATAGCCGGGTTGCCGCCCGTCCACTACCAAGAGAAGAACTGTTCCGTCTTTACGCTGGGCAATAGCGGTCCGAGGTGCTACACCCCAGCCTCCATCCCCTTCGGTGATAAGCTTCTTGCCATTGATAATGAGCGGCGGCCCAAAAGATACTCCTTCAGACACATTCATTTCCCGCATTTCCTGTGGTGTATAATTACCGGCGATCAAAACACCGGCCTTAGTGACGCCAATCAGCTGCACCTGTTCTTTAATATCGCCGCCGATAAGAAATTTACCTTCATTGATAATCACACCATACGGCAGCCGTCCGGTACCTGTGCCATTAGGATCATAGAAACCACCGGCATTAATGGCAGCTACTGCGCTGTTGGCAATAGCAATTGAACTGGTGGTATCTCCCTTTTCCTGAATATCCTGAGCCGTAGCTGCTTTAATGCGGGTTGGATCAGGAATCTCCAGTATATAGCCGGTAAAGCGGGTAGCATTAATATTAACCAACTTGAGCGAATTGGTTTCCCGCTTGGTAAACTGAAACAAATCCTGCTTAGGCTGATTGGTCGGATTAAAATCTCCCACTATATCTTTAATTTCTTTATCGGAAAACATCCAGGTAATATACTGAGGATGGCGTGAAGTCAGTACAGCGCCCACCACACTGCGCTTGATGTTATCGAAAGGACCGAACAGAATAATGAAAGGCGCCGTAATCATCAGAAACACGAGATTTACAGCTATAAAGCGGAAGTATATATTTGAGGCAATGGCCAGTTTCGTCATCGCTCGCCCTCTTCTTAGTTTTTTTTGGTGATGCTAGAGAATGGAATAGTCTTCTTTGCTTAGTCGTTCCTCAAAGTGCCGAAGGTCCACAGAATTGCCTATCCAAACCCGATTTAAGAGCAGTGGATTGTCTCCCGCTTTTGCCCAGCCAGGGTTGGTTGTTACAGCAATTGTCATCCCCTTATCGCGCAGAAGCTGGAGCGTAGCAGCATCATAACTGCCATAAGGGTAACAAAACCAGCGAGTATCCTGGTTCAAATTGCGGTCAAGCACCTCTTTGGATTTCGCCACCTCAGCTGCTTGCTCGGTTTGAGAGAGCTTGGCCAATTCACGGTGGAGGTAGCTGTGAGAACCGACTTGCATCCCTGATGTCTTCATCTCTTTGAGCTGTTCCCAGGTAAGATTTGTTCCTACTTCACCAACGGGAATAAATACAATGCTGCGAAACCCGTACTGTTTCAAAATAGGCATTGCCACTTCATAAGTATCGCGATAACCATCATCAAAAGTAATTACTACCGGTTTTGCAGGCAATGGCTGACTCTCTTTTATATAGCTAGCCAACTCATCCAGTGTAAGTGGATTGTAATGCTGCTTGTATAGAAAAGCCATCTGTTCAGCAAACCGTTCCTTTGAGATAACGGCATCGTTATCCGGTTCATCGCCAATACTATGATACATAAGCACAGGTACTCCACGAGGTACTGCAAGCAGCGCAGCACCAGCAGGTTTATCCTTTATGGTATCCACTTGCTGCACTTTCGCTGATTCCGGGGCTGTAATAGGTTGTTTGCCTATACTACTACAAGCGCCAATAGAAAAACTGACAATTATCAACACTACACAGAGTACTAATCGGAAATTTCTATTCATTATATCACCAAATCATACTTTTTTACATCAAAATTCTACAAACATGGCAAAATTCCTTTAAACAGGGGGCGCCATTGCGGTCAGGCTTTAATTATTTATTTGCACTTCAGTGCCATTGACTTGTCCATATCTTCCTGATCAAGTAACCGGACAGTATTGTGCACCGTTTTAAGCACAATTTCTGTCGCTTCTTTCGTTGCAGCTTCCCGCTGACTGGGATTTACGTATTTTGTTAATGTCAATGCTTCAATAGTGTTTTCTACTATTTGAGCGGTTAATTTTAGCAGACCCACTTCCATTTGTCTGTCCACTATTTTTCTCATCTCCATCATGCCATAACACTTTAGCGCCCCCTATATCAATATAGTTGATTATCGGTGCGAACCAAGACTAACGGTGTCACTGATTTTGTATTTCTCTGCTATATAAATTGAAAAACCTTCGATATACAATCGAAGGTTTTTAACAACTTACTATTCGGTTTTATTTTCGTCTCGCCTTGCTCGCTGCTGCCGCTGTTTGGCAAGTTTAGCATTATTGACCGGTTCAATCTTAGTGCCAAATTTAGCGGATAGTAATTTTTCAATTTCTTCAGGTGCCAGCTTGTAAGTTTTCACATCAGGTCTTTCCATGCTCATTGTAACTCCTCCGTCGCTGCTAGTTTAGATTGCCCAGGCTCCGGGGAAACGTACTACTCTTCTCCTCATAAAACTAAAAAAAAGCTTCTGACTTTGTCCTAGAAGCCCTAGTTGCTATGATGGTGCGGTTGGTGAGATTTGAACTCACACGGATCTCTCCGCCACCCCCTCAAGATGGTGCGTCTGCCGTTCCGCCACAACCGCATATGTGAAGTTATGTAATTAATAATACCACTTTATGTCCGCTTTGTCAATGCTGCCCCCCTGCCAATAATAGCTATCCGCCATCGCCAAGCTCAGTGTAAGAAGCATGTATAAAACTGGTTACCTGTTGCAGAACATCTGCATTACCTACAACCACCAGCCGGTCATTTGCTTGTATATCGGCAAGCGGCCCCGGCGATACAATGATCTCCGTACCGCGTCTGATAGCAACTAACGTGGCACCGGTACGCTGCCACAGCTTCACATCGGCAATTGTTTTTCCTAATACATGAGAATGCTCAGGAACTTTAATTTCAATGGGATTATAAGGAGTCAGGTTTCTGAGACGGTCAGAATAGCCAATAATATTAGTAAAGATTTCTTCGAGACGTATATCAATCTCATGTTTCCGTTCTAACAACAGTTCCAATTCCTGCTTAAGTGAATATACCGATTCTACATTCTTGTGATGTTCAATAAAGCGTAAAGCCTGCTCAACAGACAGAACAACTACTTCTTTGCCTTGCGCCACTGCTACTACATGGCTATCCTTAAGCAAAGCAACAGCCTTGCGGATTGTTTCAGAAGATACGTTATAATTGCCAGCTAAAAGTGTCCTGCCCGAAATTTTAGCGCCTACCGGAAATTCCTCATTAATAATCCGCTGTGCCAGGTCTAGTGCAATTGAATGATACATAGACATTGGTGCCGTCAATTCGTCCACCCCACATACATCAATACTATTATTATATAAAACCAGGAGAGAAATTCAAAGCCGGCAGCGAACAATAAATGACCTGCGTAGACTCTAAAGCTTTCCGCAGGTCATTTTCTGCTAACTGTTACTTAGCCCATTTGATGATACTTGCTGCCCATGTCAGCCCGCCACCAAATCCGACCATTGCAATGGTATCGCCCTTTTTTATTTTGCCGCCCTTAACAGCCTCATCAAGAGCAATTGGAATAGAAGCTGCTGAAGTATTGCCATATTTATCAACATTAACAATGACCTTATCCATCGGCATGCCAACGCGTTTGGCAGCTGATTGAATAATACGGATGTTAGCCTGATGTGGTACCAGATAGGTTATATCTGATGTTGACAGATTTGCCATTTCCAGGGCTTGCTTTACTGCTTCCCCCATAACCTTTACGGCAAACTTAAAGACTTCGTTACCGTCCATCTGAGTAAAATGCAGGCGTTGAGCTACCGTTTCCGCTGATGCAGGCATGCGCGAACCACCGGCAGGCAATTTCAACAAATCACCGCCGGCTCCTTCGGCTCCTAGATGTACACCAAGGACTCCATAGCCTTCCGGCACTTCCCCTAAAACTGCGGCTCCAGCTCCATCACCAAATAAAATAGCTGTATTCCGGTCTGTCCAATCGGTAATGGTCGACAATGCTTCTGCACCAATAATTAATACCTTTTTATAAGTACCACATTGAATGAAGGTACTGCCTGTTACAAGCGCGTACATGAAGCCAGAGCATACTGCCGTAAGATCAAAGGCTGCCGCATTGACAGCTTTCAGGTTGTCCTGAACTAAGCAGGCGACCGATGGAAACGCCATATCAGGCGT
>Ga0366789_1025_pt1 | contig 40880 bp, 31 predicted proteins | sample TotcelHN113001N8_FD_207042 | JGI IMG/M metagenome (GOLD analysis project Ga0366789, IMG submission 207042) | Enriched cells from coal bed in the Powder River Basin, Montana, United States - Total cells N11 rep2 HSBNCT.N11.300.1.N8 ... | reverse complement strand
GGCTGTGCGGCTGGCGCAAAAACCGGAAAACGCCGGCAAGACCATTGTCGCGATCCTGCCCGATTCGGGCGAACGCTATCTCAGCTCCGTACTCTTCGAAGGCGTCTTCGACTCGGCTGGTTTGCCTGCATGAAAACAGGCATGAGCTATTGCGAAGGCAACAGCATTGCGACGGCCTGCGCCAGAAAAACCTATTGAACATGGCGGCCGAAAGTGCAATCACTCCGTTGATTTCTTTCGGCTGCCTATGGCGCACTTTTATGCCGATTGGCTCTAAAGCAACTATTCCCGGGTCAACCGGTTCCTTCCCCGGTTGCGAAGGAGATCGCTCATTCCTGTGCGTTGCCCAAGGTTCAATCAGGCAAATACCGGTTAACCGGATTCATAGTCAGGCGCCGCTTTTTTCCTTACGGGAGAGGCGGCAGGATGCGAACACCTTCTCGATATTCTCATGACCGACCTGACTACTCTTATCATTCCCGGATACCATGGCAGCGGCGATGAGCATTGGCAGACCTGGATCGAACAGCGCATTGATGGAGCAAAGCGGGTTGAGCAGGATTGGGATAAGCCGATACTGGCTTACTGGGCGCAAAACATCAGGCGGGCCATTGACGCCGCCGACGGAGCCGTATGGCTGATTGCCCACAGCTTCGGATGCCTGGCATCCGTAGCAGCGTCGGCCGACAGGTTCGGGAAAATTGCCGGACTGATGCTGGTCGCTCCCGCCAATACATCCCGTTTCACTCCGGGCGGCGTCATACAGGAGGAAAGCGACAACAGGCATGAGAGCGTGCATGATTTGCTGCCGGCGTCTATCCTGCCTTTCGCGACGCTGCTCATAGCCAGCACGGATGATCCCTGGATGCCCCATGCAGAAGCGCGCAGAGTGGCGGAAAGCTGGGGCAGCCGCTTCATCTCGATTGGCGCCGCCGGGCACATCAATGCCGCCTCCGGTTACGGCCCGTGGCCGGAAGGCTTGCAAATATTCAGGCAGCTCCAGGAAAGCGTCAATCCAGACGACCTGGAAAATAGCGCTCCCAGAGGCGCGACCTTGCGCGGCCGTTCCGGATACCTGGCACGTATCCGGCATGTGACCCGCCGCCACTTTGGATATTGAGGCGCCACTGTTTCAGGCTTATTTTTCTGACGGAACAAGAACTTATCCCGGAACTGGCGATCCGACTTATTATTCAAGGCCCCTGATAAAGTAGTATAGGGAAAGCGCAGTGTCAGCAGGCAATTTCCGGATCGGCCGCGTTTTTTCAAAGACCGCTAATTTGATGCTTCGCAAGAACAATATGGGAAAAACAGGTTATTTTGATGCTGAACCTGAGCCGTTCATTCAAGGCGTCTTGATGAGCAGGAATCAAGATTTCAGGCACTGGAAGGTGATCAATATCGAATTTCCGACTCCCATCGAAGGAATTCGGCGCGAGTGAAATTACACGATTGCGATCGACGCTGAAGTGGGATTTTTGAAAGGAGATCTATGCAATTAATCCGTTCCCATAAATCTCATTGCTGAAGCCGATTCCGTTTACGGAAAAAAAGCCACCTCTCCGGTGGCTTCCTTTTTTCTTCTATTCCGCAGTTACAAACCCAGCGCGGCAATTCCGGCCTTGGCAATCTGCGCATCCTCCATCGATTTGACGCCGGATACGCCCACTGCGCCGACGCACTGACCGTTGGCCATGATGGGAACGCCGCCTTCAAGCATGCCTTCGATGTGCGGAGCGGACAAAAAGGAGTGGCGTCCGCTGTTGATCATATCTTCATATATCTTGCTTTCGCGCGCGCCCATGGCGGCGGTCTTTGCCTTTGCCGGCGCGATATAGGACGCGATCGGCGCAACATTATCCATGCGCTGCAGCCACAACAGGTGGCCTCCGTCATCCACGATCGAGATCGTGACTGACCAGTTATTCTTCCTGGCTTCTGCTTCAGATGCTGCCGCTATTTTTTTAGCGTCGTCCAGTGTCAGGATTTGTTTCGTTTGCATTGTTTCTCCCTGTTGTTCCGGTTCGCCTTGAGCCATGCGCATGGCCGGCGAATCGTAGTTGTTCTCACTATAGGTTTGTTTGGCAACGAGCCTGCCGCGCTGCTGCTCAGGATTGTACGACAGCCGGATGGCAAGCAAACAATTTTTCTCGTTGCTTTTGGAAATGTTGCAATATTTGAGCCACATATCGTGGATAATTTCCGGATTGAAAGTTTCAATCCGGATATCCATCGACCGCCATGCTGAACGTCACGCTATCAAACAAGTTCGAGGTCTTGCTGGAGACTCTGCTGGGAAAGCTGGCGGAACTGCCGGAGCCGCCGTTCGCGGCGGGACAGATCATTGTTCCGAGCGCGGCGATCAAGCGCAGGCTGACGCTGGCAATGGCGGACCGTTTCGGAATCTGCGCCAATACCGAATTCCCTTTTCTAGCACAATGGCTGTGGCAGCAGATCGGGCTGATCGTTCCGGTGCAGGACGTGTCGCCTTTTGCGCCGCCGGTCTTGTCCTGGCGGGTGCTTCGCCTATTGGAAGACGCCGCTTTCGTGCAGGATCATGCGCGGCTGGCAGCCTACCTGGCCGACGCCGACGATGTCATGCGCTATGATCTTGCCTGCCGGATTGCATCAATGCTGGACCAGTACGTGACCTACCGCACCGACTGGCTGGCGGCATGGTCAGCCGGCCGGTTGGTGCCGACAGGCGCAACAGACCCGGGGCCGGGCAGCATAGCGGCAAAAGCCGAAGCCGACCAGAAGTGGCAGGCGGCGCTTTGGCGGCGCATCATTCAGGAGGTCGGCACCACTCGCCGGCATCCGGCCGCCGTCTTCTTCGATTCGCTGGAAGCGATGGGTCCGGACGCGGCAAGCAAGCTGAACTGGCCCAAACGCGTGCATATCTTTTGTCTGCCGGCAATGGCGCCGCAATATATCGACATACTGCGGCATCTTGGCAAATGGATCGACCTGCAGCTGTATGTGCTCAACCCGTGCCGCGAGTACTGGTTCGAAATCGCCGATGCGCGCCGCCTAAGCTACCTCGCCGCCAAGGGAGACACCGGCTACCACGAGAGCGGCAACCGCCTGCTGGCCGCATGGGGCAAGCAATCCCAGTCGCATCTCGACTTGCTGTTTGGCGATTCGATCCAGTCGGGCGACGAAGACAGTCTGTTTGTCGCCAATGCAGACCTTTCCGGCGGCGATTCCCTGCTGGCGCAGGTGCAGGATGCGATTCTGGATATGGCCGATCCCGCAGCGGCTAGCATCTCGATGCAGGAAGAAGACCGCAGCATCGAAGTGCACGTATGCCATTCCCTGACACGCGAACTGGAAGTGCTGCAGGATCAATTGCTGGCGCTGTTCGCCGGAGAGCATCCCCCGCTGCCGGGCGACATCCTGGTGGCCACGCCCGATCTGGAACAAGCCGCTCCGCTGATCGAAGCCGTGTTCGGCAACGTGCCGCCCCAGCGCCGGATTCCATATATTATTACCGGACGGGGGCGCAGCAAGCTCAATCCGGTCGCGCGCGCCCTGCTTGATCTGCTGGCCGTCGTTTCGTCCCGTTTCAGCGCAGTTACCGTATTCAACCTGCTGCGGCAGTCAGTTGTCGCCCATCGTTTTTGCCTGACCGACGATCTGGATGCGATTCACGACTGGATAGCGGAATCCGGCATACGCTGGGGACTGGACGGCGCGCACAAGGAACAGTTCGGACTGCCCGGCAACGACAGCCATAGCTTCGAGGACGGACTGCAGCGCCTGTTCATGGGCTACGCTCTGCCCAATAGCGCCAGAACCGCTCCCGAACCGTTCAACCAGCGGCTGCCCGCCGGAAACCCCGAAGGGAAGAGCGCGGCGGCGCTCGGCTGCTTCTGGCACTTCATGCAACAACTGCAAGGCCTGAGAAAGACGCTGGCCCAGCCCATGTCGGCGGACGAATGGATGCCGGTCCTATTCGGAATAATCGACACTTTCATGAAGCCGGTGGACGACCAACTCGACGACGAAGAGGAAGTCCGGGACCACATCCGCAAGCTGCACGAGAACATGCTGCACGGCTGCGATGCGCATCCGGTCGGACTCGACGTGATGCTTACCGCTCTGACGGCGCTTTTCGACGATCCCGCTCGCGGCGGAGTACCCACCGGGGCTGTGACGTTCTCCTCCATGAGCAGCCTGCGCAACCTACCGTACCGCATCCTCTGCGCAATCGGGCTGAACGACGGCAGCTTCCCTAGCGCCGACAGGCCGGACGAGTTCGACCTGCTTGCTCTGGCTCCGCGGCGCGGCGACCGGCAGCGGCGTTATGACGAGCGCAACCTGTTCCTCGACCTCCTGCTCGCGGCACGGGAACGCCTATACCTGAGCTACACCGGACGCAGCGTGCGTGACAACACTGTCCTGCCCGCGTCGGTGCTGGTTTCCGAATTGCTCGATTATGTCGCTCCGGCGATAGCATCCGATGCGAGCGCGGCGTCGGTTGCGGCGGCCCGCCGCAGGCTGGTTGTCGAGCATCCGCTGCAACCTTTTTCCACCTCTTATTTTGACGGCAGCGCCGACCCGCGCATGGTCAGCAGCAATGACGAGTTTTGCGATGCGCTGATGCATAAGCAATTTGCAGGGATGGCGGCCCCATTCCTGCCGGTCGACGTTGCCGATATCGGCGAAAGCGACGAAGAAGCCGAAGAGGAAAGCGAAGCCGAGGCGGGGCGACTGTTCTTTGACACGCCGCTGCCGCAACCGGGCGAGGAATGGCGCGAGGTCGGCCTGGACCAGCTGGTGCGTTTTTTTCGCAATCCATGCCGTTTCCTGCTGAAATACCGCATGGGCATTGCCTTCGCCGACGAGCACGAGGAACTGCTGCAGGATGAGCCTTTTTTCCCTGATCGACGCCAAAAGCGAGAGCTGGCGGACAGGCTGCTGCCCTTGTACCTTGCAGGCCGCGCCAAGGGCGATATCCATGCATGCGCCCTGGCCGGGATCGAGTTCCCGTGCGGAAGCATCGGCAGCCTCTTGCTGGATCAGGAGATGAAGTCGATCGGCGCTTTTGCGCGCAACCTGGCGCCCGACGTGGCCGCCCCCATCCTGCCGCCGCACAGCCTGTCGGTCGAATTCGATCTTGACGGACAGAAATGGCGGCTGGGCGGTTCATTCAGCGACTTGCGCCCTGCCGGACGGGTACGCCATCGCTACGATAACGCGAATGCGGGGGACTACCTGTCCGGCTGGATCGAGCATCTGTTCCTGAATACAGCCGCCGCTCCGGCAAAAGCAGCTACGCAAACAATATGGCACTCGCGCAACGGCCATTACCGTTACCCGGAACTGCCGTGCGGAGACGCTATCGAACACCTGAGGCGCCTGCTGGAAATGTACCGGAGCGGATTGACCCGCCCGCTGCATTTCTTTCCCCGTACCGCATGGGCATACATGGCTAACGAGGAAAGCATGGGCAAGGCGGCCACGGCATGGAAAAGCAAGCTGCATGAAAACTGGGGCGAGGGATCGGATCCCTCATACCGTCTGGCATTGCGCGGCATCAAAAATCCGCTCGATGCCAGCTTTATCGAATGCTCTAAAACAGTGTTCGATCCGCTGCTGCGCCACATTGAAGACGGGAGGCTGTCGTGACCGCGGCCGAATTCGATGTCTTCAACTGCAACCTGGACGGCATCAGCCTGATCGAAGCATCGGCCGGCACCGGAAAAACCTGGAACATTTGCGGCATTTACCTGCGCCTGCTGCTCGAACGCGAGTTCGACGTGCAGCAGATTCTGGTGGTGACATTCACCAACACGGCGACCGCTGAATTGCGCGACCGCATCCGCACCCGAATCGTCGATATGCTGGCATGCATCGAGGGCGAGCAACAGGCAATCGACGATCCGTTCATCGCAGGCATGATAGGGACGCTGGAGCAAAAGCACGGCATCTCCCGCGCCGTCATGGCCGGACGGCTGAACCTGGCCTTGCAAAATTTCGACGAAGCCTCGATCTTTACCATACACGGCTTCTGCCAGCGTGCGCTCGCCAACAGCGCATTCAGTTCCGGCCAGGCATTTTCGCTTGAACTGCTGCCGGACGATTCCGAACTGATGACCGAAGTCGTCCACGACTTCTGGCGCCGCCACATTGCCGGCGAAGGCATGGGCCCTGAACTGGCCACATGGCTGATTCAGCAAAACCTGACTCCGGACAAGCTTGTCCCCCTGTTGCGGCGGGAACTGGCCAAGCCGCTGGCGAAAACCTTGTGGCCGGACGATATCGACCAGCCGCTGAACCTTGATAGCGCCGGGATCGCCTGCGCCTACGATGCCGCGCACATAAGCTGGCAAGAGCATCGCGACACTATCGAAGACTTGCTGCTGGCGGCGAAGGGCCATATCAATGGAAGAAACTATACCCCGGCCTCGATTGCAAAAGGCCGGGACGGCTTCGACGCCTACTTTCGATGCGGCGATCCGCTGGCCGTGCCCGACAAGAACTGCGACTTGTTCCGCACCGCCAGATTGATCGAAAAGACCAACGCCAACAAGGTCACGCCCAAGCATGCATTTTTCGACCTGGCCGAATCGATGCTCGACCTACGCGAGGATATCGGGCGCGAAATGGAACGGGCTTATCTGCAATTGATTAAAAAGCTGCTGCAGGAAAAAGACGCGATCCGGCAGCGAAAAAAAGATCAACGCCTGCTGGCTTACGACGATATTCTTTACAACCTGTATGCCGTCATGGAAAGCGGCGATTATCCTTGGATGGCGGGCTCGATCCGGCAACGCTTCCCGGCAGCGCTGATCGACGAATTTCAGGATACCGATCCGCTGCAGTTTTCGATTTTCAACTCGATCTACGGCGGCGCTGAAAACCCCGTCTTTTTCGTCGGCGACCCGAAGCAGGCGATCTACAGTTTCCGCAACGCCGACCTCAACGCCTACCTGGACGCGCAACGGATAACGACTGCCCGCTACACGCTCAAGCAGAACCAGCGTTCGACCAAGGGCTTGATCGACGCGCTGAATACGTTGTTCAGCGCCAATCCGAAGACCTTCATGCTGCCCGGCCTGGATTATGTTCCCGTCGCACTTGGAAGCAAGCCGCGCAAGCCGTTCCTCGACCATTCCGCTCCCCATGCCGAGCTTCAGCTCTGGATGCTGCCCAAAGACGAAAACGGCATGCCGGTTGAGCGCAGCCTTGCAAAAAACAAGGCTGCCGAAGCGACTGCCGGTGAAATCGCGCGCCTGCTGGCTGCCAGTCGAAACGGCGAAATCAGCATCGCCGGCCAGGCGCTGCGGGCCGCCGATATCGCCGTGCTGGTCCGCAGCCATGCACAGGGGAGCGCCATCAGGCAGGCGCTTGCCGCGCGCAATATCGGCAGCGTCGAACTGTCGCAGCGCAGCGTCTATCTGTCGCCGGATGCCGGCGAGATCGTGCTGGTGCTTGCGGCGATTCTGATGCCCGCGCGCGAAAGCTGGCTTCGCGCCGCCCTGGCAACGGAAATCATCGGTTGCAATGCCGCGGAAATCGCCGCGACGTCCGTCGATTCCGGCAGGCTGACGGATTACGTCGACCGCTTCTCCGAGTACAGAACCCAATGGCTGCGGCGCGGCATCGGCTTCATGTTCCGCCATCTGCTGACACAGGAAGGCGTCAGCGCCAGAATGCTGTGCCGCCCCGACGGCGAGCGCCGGCTGACCAACCTGCTGCATCTGGGGGAATTGCTCCATCAGGCCGCCGAGACGCACGATTCGCCCGAGGCGCTGCTGCGCTGGCTGCAAACCCGGCGCAGCGAGGAAAAGCATGGCGAGGAAGCTCAGCAACGGCTCGATTCGGACCGGAAACTGGTACAGATCGTCACTATCCATAAATCCAAGGGAATGGAATATGCGGTCGTGTTCTGCCCGTTCTTATGGGATAACGTCCAACTGCCGGGAAGGGGAATGCAAGGTCATGAATACCATGACGACGATGGAAAGGCGGTCATCGATTTCCGCTCCCTGTCGGATGAGGAAACAAAACAGATCAGAAGCCGGATCAGGCAGGAAAACACGGCCGAAACCTTGCGTCTTATCTATGTCGCGCTGACACGCGCCGTCTACCGCTGCTACCTGCTTGCCGGTTGCTATTCCAGAAAAACCAGAACGAGCCTGAGTACCTCCGAAAGCGTGGGCAGCCTGCTGAACTGGCTGGTGGCCGGCGACCGTACCGAACCGCAACACTGGCCGGTAAAAGACATGGCGCCGGCGGAGATCGAACTGGCCTGGAACTCGCTGAAGGCAAGATGCGGCGACCATATCAGCCTGATGCCGATGCCGTCCGGCGCCGGCTCGCGGCTGATTCTGGAAGATGAATCGCAGGATGCGTTGACAACCGCCCCGCTGCCCTCGTCGATCCCCGGCAGTTGGAAAATCAGCAGCTTCAGCGGGATGACGCTCAATGCGGTCAGCGAAATCGCCGCCAGCGATCATGATGTCCGCATTCAGGCTTTGGAAATACTCAGGCAACCCGAAGTAAGGCCGGGCGAGCTGGACCAGGACGATATTCTGCTTTTCCCTCGCGGACCGGACGCGGGCAACTGCATCCATGCCGCGTTTGAAAACTGCGATTTTACCGATCCGTCCGGCTGGGACCAGGCCGTCGAGAATGCGCTGCTCTACCATCCCCAGGAAGCCGGCAGCCTGAAAAACATCTCGCAGGCAGAGCGGCATTCGCGCCTGAAAGACATGATGCTGCGAATGATGAACGACGTCACCCGCACCTACTTGCCCGGCGGCATCCGGCTCGGCGATGTCGGCCTCGCGCGGCGCATGACCGAACTGGAGTTTTACCTGCCGTCCTCCGAGCTTGCTCCGGCTGCGCTGAACCGGATGCTGCAAGAGTTGGGATATACCATACCGCGCCTGGCTTTCGGCAAGCTGCAAGGGTATCTGAAAGGCTTCATCGACCTGGTGTTCGAGCACAGCGGCCGTTATTACATCCTCGACTGGAAATCCAACCATCTCGGTTATTCCTGCGCGGACTACCGGGAACAGCCGGTGGCGGAATCGATGGCCGAGCATGGCTATCATCTGCAGTATCTGCTGTATACGGTGGCTCTGAACCGGTACCTAGCTCAAAGGATACCGGATTACGACTACGAAACCCATTTCGGCGGCGTGCTGTATCTGTTCGTGCGCGGTATCCGGGCGAATTGGAGAAATGCCGCAGACGAACCCTGCGGCGTCTATTTTCACCGCCCCGACCAATCGGCCATTGAGCAGATAGATGCCGTCCTCGCCCCACAAACAGGAACAGCCTCATGCTGACAGACAGCCTTATTGAAACGCCGGCACAGCATCTCGCCGATGCATTTGCCGAACATGTCATGGCATGGGCAGGGAAGTATGACGCTCCGGAACGGTCGCTTGCACTGCTGCGCAAGGTAGCATGGCTGGCGAGCATGGGCACGACCGAGGGCAACGTTTGCGTATCGCTCGACAGGCTGGCTTCTTCCTTCGGCGGAATGAGCGTGGAGCAAATGAGCCGCCTGCTGCTCGACTCGAATATTGTCGGCACGAGCGCATCGCCCCAATCCTTTCCCCTGGTCGTGGATGACGAGGGACGCGTCTACCTGCACCGCTACTTCGACCATGAGCGGCGGCTGGCGCGCCGCCTGATCTCGGCCAGAACCTCTACCGGAGCAGACTGCGGCCTGTCCGAACGGCTCGATTCGCTGTTCGGAAAGACTTCTTTGGACGCAGAGGCGGACTGGCAAAAAATTGCCGCGGCCATGGCACTGCAGCGGCGACTGACCATCATCAGCGGCGGCCCCGGAACCGGCAAGACCACAACGGTCGCCAACTTGCTGGCGTGCCTGCTGGAACAGAACCCGAATGCCCGGATTGCGCTGGCGGCGCCGACCGGCAAAGCGGCGGCGCGCATGCTTGAGGCGATCCGCTCGCGTGCCGCCCATTTGCCCGGGCAACTGCAAGACCTGCTGCCAAAGGAATCGTTCACGATCCACCGCCTGCTCGGCGTGACGCCGGCGAGCGGCGTTTTTCGGCATCACGCCGGGAATCCGCTGGCGCTGGATGCGCTGGTGGTGGACGAGGCGTCGATGCTGGATACGTCGCTGGCGGCGAGCTTGCTCGAAGCGATGCCGCTTCCGGCGCGCATCATCCTGCTAGGCGACAAGGATCAGCTCGCGGCGGTCGAAGCGGGAGCGGTCTTTTCAGAACTCAGCGCCGATCCGACGCTCACCCCCGCCTGCATTGACGCACTTTCGTCGCTGACCGGCATTTCAAGCGACCGGATCGCCTGCCCTGTCCCGATCCAGGCAACGCCGCTGCGCGACAACGTTATCTGGCTATCGAAAAGCTTCCGCTTTGCCAGGGATTCCGGCATCGGCAGGCTCGCATCGGACATCAACCTGGGCAAGGCGGCGCAAGCTGCGGATTGGCTGCGCGCGAAAACAGACCAGAACGTTTGCTGGATCGAGGACGGCGGCAAGACGCCTGAAGCGCAGACGATGCAGACCATCCAGGACGGCTATGCCGACTATGACGCCGTCCTTCGTTCCGGCTCACAGGACAAGGAGAAGATATTTTCCGCTTTCGACCGCTTCCGCATATTGTGCGCTGTGCGCGAAGGCGCTCGAGGCGTCGTCGAGATCAACCGCTCGGTCAGCCGGCGCTTCCGGCTCGCTCTGAATCATCTGGACGATCAGGATCCGCGTGCGGAATGGTATCCCGGCAGGCCGGTTATCATGCTGCGCAACGATTACGTGCTGAAGCTGTTCAATGGCGATATCGGCATTGCGCTCCCAGACGGGTCTGGCCGGCTGATGGTGTATTTTCAAGATGAGAAAGGCTTTCGTCCTGTCGCTCCGGCCCGTCTGCCGGAACATGAGACGGCCTTTGCAATGACGGTGCACAAATCCCAGGGTTCGGAATTCGATTCCATCCTGCTATTGCTGCCATCTCAGCCGGGCCTCGCTGCCAGCCGCGAACTGCTCTATACGGCAGTGACCCGTTCGCGCAAGGAAATGACGTTGGTTTGCAGCGGGGAAGTTCTGGAACAGGCGATCAATACGCCAACAGGACGGCAATCAGGCCTGATCAGCCGCATGCGCGAAGCCGAGCGGGAAAACCTTGGCAAGGAAAACGAAGCGACGAGCTACCCCGGCGCTTGAATATCAGGTTCATGTGGGAGCCATGGATCGCATGATAACCGCATGGGAACAGACTCCGCAATCAGGCGAGACCTTGCCGGACACGCAGGGCTTACGCCGAAATTATCTAAAACTGTGTTTAGCCATGCCGGGAAGTCGGGCGAGCTTGAAATAATTCCCAAGCCCGACAGCGTCGTTGATCGCATACAGAGCATCGACAGATGTCAGCACCTTGCCGGCAGCGTCCCGAATATAGATGGATTCCCCCGATACGTTTGCCATGACGCCGTATCCGGACGCACTAAAACCTGGTCTGGATATATCGACCAGCTTCAACAGGCCTTTCCTGTCCCATTTCTTGGCATTGGCGACTTCCGCTTTGACTGGTCCGGAGCCCTTGTAGAAAACCGTAATCGGGGATTTCACAATGTTTCTTACGGCAGGGGAATTATTTAACATATAAAACTCCTTAATTATCAGTAAGAAAAACGACCTTTCAATATTGATTATTCTCTCCGTCCCTAAGCGTGCCGAGGTCTAGCCGTGCACGTGCACAAAGACGCTTGTTATTCAACAACAATGTCCAGCCCGCATGCAAGAATTATAGCGACCCCATTATTTTTTTTGCTGGCGGCATCGCAAAAGACTGAAGAAAAACCGTAATCGACCGTAACAGAAGGCAGGACACTTCTGATACGCCATCCCGCTTCAGCCTTAGTGAACGAATTACCTTAATAATTTATGGATGTGGGGAAACTTTTCCTTCATTTAATGATCTAAAGCAACATATTGTATTTGGCAATATACAGGTAGCCCGGGCTGAAAAAGGCTGCGGCTTCATTGACAGAGAATGAACATGGAAGAATTTCAAACGATTTCGGAAGCCACGGCGTACTACCGCTGTCGCGTGAACATACGACCTACGTACAGAGGTTGCAGGGCCAAGGAATCAATTCTGGCATTGAACGGTTTCGAGGTAACGCTGCAATGCGACGACCTGCACACCAGCGACGATGCCTATCCGGACGAGGTTATCTTTACGCCCTGCACGGACCAGATCAGGCAATTGTTCTTTACGCATGGCCTGCAATACCTGGCGGAAGGTGATATCACCATCCTGGAGCAAATCATGTCGATCAGTGGAAGATGCTGATCAGCCCTGGCCGACCGGATACGGGCCAGCGTCTAAAGTAGAAGCGCCCGCAACCTTTATCCATTTCCGACACGGAATTTCACTATCCCGCCCGATAAACGGCGAGGGATAGTGCGGATAACTATTTCCTAGTCCCATGCATACGATCCATCGATCCATCGATCCATCGATCAATCGATCAATCGTTATTGTTCACATTTTCTGTGGGGAATACTGTGGATAACCGGAAAGAGTCCCCTTAAGCAACTGATCCGTAAGGCAATATAGGATTTGATTAATATCAAGGCAAAACGGGAGAACGCCCTATTGTTTCCTGCCTGGAACTAGAGATAGTCCGACATAGATTTTTGTCATATGCCGCTCTCATGATATGGATAAGATTCGCACCAACGACGAACTCTATCGACTGACTGGAGAGAAATCATGGCGGATAAAGACTCAGCTCTAGGAAGGTTTGCACTCGGCCCGGTGCAAATGATTTTTCATTCAATCCAGCATTACAAAAGAACCCATCAAGGCAAATTGCCAAAGCGGATTGAACTGCATCCGATGGTCATGCAGGACTTTCGCAATCATTTGCAGATTCATCACCCGCACTACATTCACAGCGAAGTCGCACGCGGGATCTTCCTCGGAGTGCCAATCGTGCAGAATCCGAACGCCGAGCAGCCCAGGCTAATCACGCACGAGGGAAGCATCGAATACTTGTGACAACCGCACTCGCTGCCAGGCAACGCAAGTGGCGTGAACAACCCACTGCGCAAATGCGATCAATTACCTGGGAACTCAGGAAAGCAGGGAAAGCGCCTCCTCGTAGGTGATGCCTATACGATACTGAAGCAAATTGCGGGCGGCTCTTTGCACACTGGTGCCGCCCACCTCGATCTGCCTGCGGTAGGCACGCACCTCGGCTTTCAGCCTGAATCGTTTCGACAGCAAGTAGGCAAGCAGCCAAGGAATGACGAAAGATCTTCTTTGTTCCCCGAAATGCACCATCTCATGCTGGATCAGCCCATGGTGGTGGCGAAAGTGAGGCTGCACGAAAATGAACGGCCAGATCGCCAAGCCGTAAATGAATTTGGGAAGAAATCGGGTTTCAATGATCATGCGGGCAGTCTGACAGGAAAGCGAAATTCCTGCAGAAGGCAACCAGCACGACCACGTGGGTCTATCCCTGCCAGGCGGATCAAGGATTTACACCGTATTCCGGCGACATGATGAGCAAGAGGAAAAAGCGGCCTGAAATGCTGGCATATTTGCTGTCATTCCAGAGCCTATTCCACCCTAAACATTGGGTTTATAACCAGTGTTTTTCGTGTTAATGAAAATTAATACACTTTAAAATCAATAACTTAGGTAATTATTGATGGTGCGAGGAAGGGGACTCGAACCCCTACACCATTACTGGCGTCAGGACCTAAACCTGGTGCGTCTACCAATTTCGCCACCCTCGCCGGCTACCGCCAAGGGTGTGAATTTTACTGCATTTTTCCATTGAAATGACGTGTTTCTGATAGCTGGATGAAACATATGCCGGGTTCACCGTCATTCTCGCCGTTTGCACACCGATATTGACGCTTTGGCCCGCCTTTCCATTTTAAGTTCGAACGGCTAATGGAGAATTCCAGATTTCCTGCAGTTGTTCACCGATCCATCAGCGCCAGCCTGATTCCCAGCGATGTCAACACGCCTGCAGTCAGCCAGTCAAGGTACTTTGCCGCTTTTGGGCGTGCTTGAATAAAGCTGCCGATGCTGCCTGCAAAATAGCCTATCAGGCACATATTGACGATCGCCTGCAGCATGAATACGAATCCGAGCAACAGCATCTGAACCGGAATATGATCGCTTCCGGGCGTGACGAATTGAGGCAGGAACGCCAGGAAGAACATGGCGACCTTCGGGTTCAGCACGTTCATGATGAAGCCGCGCTTGAACATAGCGCCTGCAGGCAGCTCGATCGCTTGGCCCAGTTGAATTGCTGAACGCCCCGTCAGGGTTTTCCAGGCGAGATAAAGCAGGTATGCCGCACCCGCATATTTGATAACGTTGAATGCGATAACCGACGAGTAAAACACTGCCGATATGCCGAAGGCCGCCATCATGGTATGAACGCTGACGCCGCTGCACATGCCGAGCGCGGCAATTATCGCCGGTTTCCTGCCATGGGCGATTCCCTGCGTCATGACAAAGATGTTGTCCGGCCCCGGCGATATCGTCAACGCCATCGAAGCGCACAAAAAATAAAAAAGCATCGGGCCGGTCATTGCGGAAACCCTTAAACGAACAAACGGCCATTATAAGCAAAGTCAGCAGTTATAATGATAAAAGGAACTGGAAATGAGAATTGCATGCCGTTCGGCAAGAACGAAGCATATCGCGACTCATGCTCTAAGCAGAAAAGCGCTTCGTTTTCCGACTGGCATAGTGAATGTATCCCGGCAATTCGCCTTCGAGCGGTACAGGCAATGATTCTCGGCAATACGATTTGATTTTTCTCAAATGCCTTGCGCCGAACTCGACAATACTATGGTTATGTCGGTCTTAACGCGTGAAGGCTTTGATATGCGATCCATACCAGCTTCAGACAAGTATTTCTTGCTCGTTGCGGACAGGGAATGCGGAGAATGCATGGTTTGTTGCCATCATTTGTCGATAAATGCACCTAATCTGAAAAAACCTGCTGACGTGCTGTGCGATAACTGCATGATCAACAATGGATGCCGCATTTACGAAACCCGCCCCAACGTCTGCCGTACATGGCATTGCCTGTGGAGGCGCACCGAAGCCCTGCAGCCGGAACTGAGACCGGATAAATCAGGCGTGATCTTTTCGCTGAAAATAAACTATGAACCAAGGTATATTTTCGAAAATGCTTATATCGCATGCATGGCGCTGACAAACCCTTGCGTATTCAATTCACCGGCAGTGTCCGAAGCGATCGACATGTTTGTTAAAGAAAGCTCCTTTCCGGTCTGGCTCAGCTTTCAGGGAAGCAAATCGCTTTTCTATCCCGGCGCGGAACTGGCCAACGCTATAACCACCCCGTCCACAACCGAATCCACGCCCCTGCTGGAGCAAGGAAAATCCTGGCTCGATAATTACAATGCAATGCTGGAGCCGCTTCAAAACCGGCAAGCCATGTTCGGCCATGAATTTTTGCGCATCTGACCTTGAAATGGTGGTGGAGCGGATGAGGATCGAACTCACGACCTCTGCATTGCGAACGCAGCGCTCTCCCATCTGAGCTACCGCCCCAAACTGCCATTCCTGATATTCTAATACGCGATTGCCCACCCCGAACAAGGAATGCAAGTAAAGCAACAGATAGAAGTATTTTTTGGGCTACATGCGCTGTCCTGTCTGAGCGATCATCGCTGAAGGCTCGAAAACGCTCGCCTCAATTGGCTGGTCTATTATTCTGCCATGACAACCTGACGGGACAGAAAATGGAAGCATTGGCCTTATGAATGCATGTTACCCGGCATTGGCAGGCGTTCCGCACAGCATTTATTTCTCGCTGTTAGGAACCGGACAATAGACCGCCCCCTTCTTTAGTATCCCTTCAAGTTCCTGCGCCGACAAAGGATCTGAAAAAAGATAGCCCTGAACGAAGTCGCACCCGGCATTTTGCAGCAGATCGCGCTGCGCTTTGGTCTCGACTCCTTCGGCAATGACCTTGATGTTCAGCTTGTGCGCCATCACGATGATCGCCTCGCATAAAGCCAGATCGTTCGGATCAGTCTCCAGATCGCGCACGAAGGTCCGGTCGATCTTCAGCCGGTCGATATCGAATTTCTTCAAATAAGACAAGGATGAGTAACCGGTGCCGAAGTCGTCCAACGCAACTTCGATGCCGGCATCGCGATAGGCCAGGAGTTGCTTGGCCACTCCGGTGTTCGCATCCATCAAAATCCCTTCCGTAATTTCAACGGTGATGCTTTGACCGGGCAAGTCGAGCTCTTCCAGTTGGCTCAACCACCTCGGCACATCGCTCTCGCTGGACTTGAACTGCACCGGTGACTTGTTGATGCTGATCTGGAAATCGGGATGATGGGTTTTCCGCCACTTCACGGCCTGGTTCGCCGCTTCGGAAAAGACCCAGTCGCCGATCTCCTGGATCATGCCGGTTTCTTCGGCAACCGGAATGAACACGGACGGGTCGATCAGGCCGCGCTCCGGATGATGCCAGCGGATCAGGGCTTCTGCCTTGTTGATGCAGCCGCTGGAGAGATCGACTATGGGCTGATACACCAGGCTGAACTGCTTGCCGGCTATCGCATTGCGCAATTCGTTGACCAGCCACATCCGCTCCTGCGCCGCCTGCTGCATGAAATCGGTGAAATAGCTGTAGCGGTTTTTTCCAGCCTGCTTGGCAGCGTACATGGCCTGGTCCGCGTTGATCAATAGCTCATCCATGCCGGTGGCATCCTGCGGATACAGCGTGATGCCGATGCTGGCCGATACGTGCGCGACTTCGTTATTCAGCTTGAACGGCTCTGAAAGCACGTGCAGAATATGCTCGGCGACCGTGCCAACATTGCCGGAATCGCGCAGGTCTGACAGGATGATGGTGAATTCGTCGCCGCCCAAACGCGCCACTGTATCGGTATCGCGCACGCAGCCCAGAAGCCGCTGCGCCGTCTCCTTCAGCAGCAGGTCTCCCATGTCATGGCCGAGCATGTCGTTGACGTCCTTGAAGCCGTCCAGGTCCATGAACATCAGCGCCAGCGGCTGGCTGGATCTGGCCGCCTTGCGCAGTTCACGCTGCAAATGATCCTGGAACATGCGCCGGTTCGGCAGGCCCGTCAGCGCGTCGAAGTTGGCCTGCTGCCATACCAGTTCTTCCGACTTCTTCTTTTCAGTTATATCGGAAATAAGCGCCACCCTTCTATGCACCGAGCCGTCCGAATTGTAATTCGTGTTGATGGCGGTCAGTACGGCAATTAATTCTCCGTTTTTGGACCGGTTCCATAACTCGCCTTTCCAGCTCCCGGTCGCGTCAAGCGCCTGCCACATATCCCGGTAAAAGGCATCGTCGTGCCGGCCCGACTTCAGGATGCTCGGATTCTTGCCGATGGCTTCTTCAGCCGCATAACCCGTGATCTCCTCGAAAGCAGGATTGACTGCAACAATCCTGTTCTCGGCGTTCGTCACCAAAATCGCTTCGCTGCTGCTCTGGAAGACCGTGCCCGCCAGCTTCAACTCTTCTTCAGCCCGTTTTTGCTCAGTAATATCCCGCAACGTCAGTACGCCAAGGTATACCGCACTTGCATCGTTAATGATCTGAACGCCGCTATAGGCAATTATCCTGGGATGGCCTGTCTCTCCGTTTTCAATGCGCACCTCCATGTTATTAATGGTTTCGCCTCGCAATACGCGCGGCAAAGGCCACTCCGACCTGGGCAGGGCATGGTCTTCCGAATCGAATAATTTAAACTCATGCTCATAATCTTTCAATTGCCGCCGGGCATGCTCGAGATCATGAAAACCCTGCATTTGCAGGGCCGCCTGGTTCATGGACAGTAAATTCCCGTCAAGATCGGAAATAACGACCCCTTCCCTGATGTTTTCCAGAACCGCCTCCAGTTGCTGAAGCGTCTGCAGCCGTTCCTTTTCCGCTTTTTTTCGTTCGGTAATATCGCGTATGATTTTTTGAACGAATGCGCCTTTTTCTGTTTCGATCAGACGGGAGTTGACTTCGGCTGGGAATTGCGAACCATCGTTCCTGATATAGCTGCCTTCATAAAGCAGGCTCTTGTTTCTTTTTATCTCATTCCAGTGTTGATCGAAATTTTCCCTGTCGGCCGAAGCATGCAATTCCCGAATATTCCGGCCCAGCAGCTCCCGACGGCTCAGGCCGTAGGCCGTTTCCGCCCGCTCGTTAACCTCGACTATATTGCCGCCTTCGTCCAGCAGCAGGATGATGTCGTTGGCGTACCGGGTCAGGTAGTCGAATTGCTGCGTCAGAAGCTGCCGTCTGAGTTCGGACTGCAACTGCGCCGCCCGGTATTGCGCGTTGCGGTTGCGCCACCAGAAGAACAAGACAAGACTTGAAATCGACAGCAATACCAACGTCGTCACCATCACGGCAAACGCAATTTGGCGAACCGGTGCATAGACTTCATCCGAATCGATCTTGGCAACAATAATCCAATCCGTATCCGGAATTTTCAATGCGTATCCAATTCCAGGTTCGCCCCGGTAATCGGTGCCTCTGATGAAGCCGGTCGCTCCTCTGGCAGCTTGTGCCGCCAGCCTGGTCGGTTCATCGGCCGGAATCCGCAGTCTTAACGCTGTGTCTTTTTGAGATCGCAACTCGTTCAGGAACAACACATCGTCGCCGTCTCTTCTGACCATCTGCGTCTCTGCCGTCGTGCTTGGCGCAGGCCACGTCTGAATCAGGGGAAAAAGGAACTGACTGGCATCAAGATCAACCAATAGAATGCCAACAACGGAATTGCCGGCACCAGAAGTAATCAGCGGCGCAGCAATAGGCAGACTGACGTACCGTGCGCCATCCGGGCGTGCGTTCCAGCGCAGTTCGCCCAGTACAGGTTGCTTTTGATTGATTGCATGCTGCAGTAGCGGCAGCATGCCTGACACATCGGGCAAGACTGTATCCGTACTCAGACGCGGCGCGCCATTCAGGTCCAGCAACGCCATCACGCGAAATGAATACTGCTCACGCACAAGCTCGATGCGATCGTGAAGCCACTTTTCGTTCCGATCCGGAAGCGCGCCCTGCTCCAGCCATTCTGCGGTGCGGTCCGCCAGCGCAGAGTTCTTTGCCGTCACCAGAACGTTGGTCTTGTTTTGCCTTATCCAGCCATTGATCTGGTCCGCCTTCAGGTTGGCGATAGCGGCCAGATTCTGCTCTATTACCTGTGTTTCGTTCTGTTGAAGCCTGTTGAAAACAAAAAAACCGACGCCGGCAATGGTTAAAATCAAGAAGATGAGCAGAAGAATAGGCGAACGGATATCGGGAGCGGCAATGCCCTCCCTGATGTAAGAACGCAACTGGGAAGCAGGTTGCGGCTTTTCGGCATCATTGTCAGTCTGCATGCAACTTTCCAGCCAAGCGTGGTCGAGTGTGACATTCCTTGAAGAGACGCTCGGCTTGACCATACACAAATTCTTGCGCAGGCCGAAATTTATCTTGTTTAAGACTGACCATCGTCAATCCGGCTGATCGGGGAGTCAGCGGATGCAGGATTTCGTCCGGACCTTCCCATGCCTTGGAAGCGCCGCGTCAGCGGTCAAAGAGGTGAAAATGAACCGACCATAGCTTTCAGAAGATCTCTGATTTTTCATTCTATGTTCTCGGCATGGGGAGCACGGAAGGCCGGATAAGCGTAGCGTTGTCCGGCAAAGGCCGGGAGCGCCCTGAACTATGCAGGGACATCAATAACCTCGCAGTCTGGTCAACGCTGTTTTTCAGGTCGAATTTTTCCTTCGCGCGTTTGTGGCCCGCTTTGCCCATGGATTTCCTGAGTTTCGGATTCGTCATGATGGCGGCCATATTTCGTGCAACGCCTTCGTCATCCCCCGGCATATTGAGAAAACCAGTGACGCCGACCTCGATCACATCCACCACGCCGCCGACCTGGGTGGCGATGACAGGCAAGCCGGAAGCCATTGCTTCGATGACGGCCAGCGGCATGCCTTCCGAGTAAGAAGTCGATACAGATAACTCCAGAGAAGAGTAAATCTTGGGCATATTTCCCTGCAGTCCAGCCAAGTGCACGAATCCGCTCAGTCCCAACGCGCTTATTTCATGCTCCAGTCTTTCCCGCATTGGCCCCTCACCCACCAGCACGAAGTGGCAAGCGGGGATTTTCGCATGGGCTATTTTTGCCGCGCGCAAGAACACTTCAGGACCTTTTTCGTAAGACAGACGTCCGATAAAGCCAATTAGGGGAGTGCCGGGTTCGACATTAATCTTGCTGTGCAGGTAATCCGATTTGCATGCCGGATGAAAAATCTTGCTATCGACGCCATTGGGAATGTATTTCAGGTTTTTGCTGGTTATACCCAGACTGAGCGCGTGGAAATAGGCGGATTTTGAAACGACGCAAATTTCCGTATGCATCATCCGGTGGATTTCAAGATCGCGCATGAAAAGGCAGCGGCCATGGATGGTTGCAAGCGCCGGCGTCTGAGTCAGCTTGCTGAGAATGCCGGCAAGCAAATGCGCGTTGGGAAGGTGCGCATGAATTATGTCGATTTTTTCAGACTCTATCAGCGCGGTACCGATCTGAAGCGATAGAAAATCAGGCTCATCCGCAAAAGGCGTTATATAAACGGTACAGCCGATTTCACGCAATCTGGTAGTGAAAGCGCTCTCGGAAGGACAGAGGCAAACGACATTGAATCGATTTTCAGGCAGATTTTCTATCAATTGCAGGACATAGGTTTCCATTCCTCCCACCATGGTCGTGCCAATGATCTGGAGAAGATTGATGTTCTGGGGAGTTGAGGCGATTTCATGCATATCAAACTTTCAGCCATGCGGCAGCAGTACCGCCCATTATTCGCGCGCGGCCCTCCTTGCCGACTTCCAGCGCGTCCAGCAAATGATAGACCTCGTTCATTCTTTCCTTAATTTGTTCCCCGGAGCTCGGCAGTATCACGTCGCTGCCGAACTGAAGCAGATCCGGCGACAGCACAGCCAGCGCCTTTTTCAAGACCTCTTTGCGGTAAATGGGGGGCGCTCCGAAAGAAATATCAAAACGAAACTGGCTGGCGTCGGGAGAAACTCCGTTGATCAAGTCGATCAGGCCAACGGCAACCGCTTCATCGGTCCAGGGCCAGCCCAAGTGGGCCAGCGTGACGCGGAGTTTTGGATAACATCGAATTGCCTCGTAGAAGGCGGGACGGCAGAATCTTCCGGATATACCGTCGATATAGATGCCGCTATGGAACAGTATTGGCATTCCCCAGGCTGCCGCCTGCTCATATACCGGCTGGGCGCAGTCATCATATGGGTACCATCCGGACGGCACCAGCTTCAACCCGCCAAAACCGAGATCATGGATCAGCTCCAGATCGTTCCGGGCGCTTTCCATTGCGGGATTAAGAATACCGAATCCGATCAACCGGTCCCGATCCGATTTGATCAACTTGGCCAGGTACAGGTTGGCGCGCTTGATGGCATCGCGATCCTGCAGCGAATACCCGCCGCCTAAGAATGGAGCGAGCAGCACGGCCTTATCCACTCCTGCATGATCCAGGGCGTGAAGAATACCGGCGGATTTTTCTTTTCCCGAACAATGCAGATGAGCATCAATAATCATTTTTAGAAACTGGTCGATGTTGGATCAAATTCATGAGTCTGATGAAGTATTCCCGGAAGACGAGGATCAACTCTTAATCCGCACGAAGCATATTTTTGATTAAATCAATGGCAACAATAGCCATAACCAACCCCATCTCCTTTTCGATTATCCTAAAGCTCCCTACAAGCGAGTCATTATGGCAAGTCAAACTTTTGCCGAAAGAACACGTCGCCTTGCCTTTCAAGACAAAGGATGAATCCCATCGTCCAAGAGTATTTGCAACGGATGAAATACGGGCGACTTAGGAGTGCAATCTATCAGCCGCGTTAGAGTTTGTGCAGTTGTCAGCATGGATATGGCGCCGTCCGATTCGGGCACATTCGATTTACTTGCATGTCAGCAACATGCCATGTTAAATTCAAATATAGCGATTTATAAATCCAACCCTGATTGGAGACCAGTTTGAGAAGTGCTCGCCGCCTTACCTGGTTCATTCTTGGGATCAGCGCGCTGTTCGCCGCTGCGGGACTTATTTTTTTTGTGCGTCTGTATATCGCCAATTTCATCGAACTGCCCCGCTTGCTTGAAGGCTTCGCGAATTCAGTCTCTGAAGCCAAGAATATTCAGGCGCTCAAATTGGCTTGCATTTCATTGGCGAACATAACCGAAGCGGAGCGGAGTTCCAGGCTGCTGTGGATGATAGGTGGGCTTGGGATGGTCGTCCTGCTGGGGGTTCTGTGCGCAGTCCTCTCGACCCGATTGCTTATGGCTCTTGGCCGGCTTCAGAAAGAGGCCACGCGGCAAGCAACTGTTCCATCGCTCCTTCCCCCCGTGTCCGGGAGAAAAAGAACTGCGCAGGCTGACGACGGCATCAAGAAGCGAGGCCGGGCTAAACCAGCAGCCGGGAATGAGGCGATGCAACTGGCAGATGCTCCAGTCCCTGTTTCTCCGGCTTCCAAGACACAGAAAACTGCGCAGACTGAAACTGGCGTCAAAAAGCGAACCCGAGCTAAAACAGTGCCCGATACGGTTTTACCGGAATGAACCGGCGGGCATTACAAATCGTTGAAAATAGCTGCCCCGGCAAATGCGGCTCGGCGGCAATTCAGGGGTTCGACGGATAATGCCGCACTCGTCCGGCTAGCGAAGGCCAACTGGAATTTGCCGGGTTGAATGGCTATCCGGCACCGAAAAATTGCAGCATGAATATGGAAAGTCCCGGATGCAACAGAAAGGAAGCGCTACGAAATTCAGCCTGGCCCTGATAATGGCGGCCAGCATCTGCGCCTGTTCAAAATCGACGCAATGGAAAGAGGAAGCGCTGCTGCACGATGGGTCAAAACTGATTGTAGTGCGATCGCAAAACCGTGCAACAAATCAAGGTTCCGATAAAGCTTCGTCGGTCGTCGAACAATTCATTTCATTCACTCTTCCCGGCACCAACCAGATAGTCACCTGGAAAAGCGAACATGGGGGGGAACCGGCGACATCCGGCCTGATAGTACTAGCGCTGGATATATTGGACGGCGTTCCTTACCTCGCCACCAGTCCAATCGACTGCTATAAGTACAACCAGTGGAAACGCCCTAATCCGCCTTATGTCTTCTTCAAGTTCGACGGCGCCACGTGGAAGCGCATTCCTCTTGAGCAGTTTCCGGCAGCAATCCAGAAGGCAAATATAGTCATCAATACCCAAGCATTCGAGCGTCATTTAACCACTGCCTTGGGCGCAGTGCCTGTCGAGGATATCGGCCGTATGAATATGGACAAGAATTACCAATCCTCATATCTGCATACTATCGATCGAAAACCCATGAAAGGTGGAATAGCGGATTGTTCCTACTAAGGCAGGGCAGGAATTCAGTAACGGAGCATTCCGCCAACTCCGGCATTGAAAGAAACAGCCAGACCGAAGTCAGCCAGCGACCGGAACGCGCACGCCCTTGCCTGCACCATTCCATGCAGCCAAATCCTGTAACATGCCACTATCGTTGAAAGCAACAGAGCAAGTAATGGACGGCAAATGCAGGAAATGAAATACTTGGCCGGCTATCCGGAAGAGACAATAAGGCAGGCGCGGCAGCTCGCCGACAGCAACAAGCTGGGAGCAGTGCTTCTGAAAAGATACGCGGTGGCGCATGAAGTCAGGACCGATAAGGCGCTCTACCAGTATGTATCGCAGATGAAGAAAGAATTCCTGGCGAATGCGGAGCCGGTAAGCAAGGTGGCGTTCGACAACAAACTGCATGTGATCATGCACGCCCTGGGACTGCATACATCCATTTCAAGAGTGCAAGGGCAAAAGCTCAAGTCGAAGCGCGAGATCAGGGTGGCGTCCCTTTTCAAGAACGTACCCATCGAGTTTCTGAAAATGATCGTCGTGCATGAACTGGCGCATTTGAAAGAGAAGGAACACGACAGGGCTTTTTACAAGCTGTGCTTGTACATGGAGCCGGACTACCATCAGTTCGAATTCGACCTGCGCTTGTACCTGACCCATATGGAAATGAAGGGTGACCCCTTGTGGGGCTGACGCCGAGTTGTTTTCGCAACAGGCGTCAAGCCTGCTGCAGGTAACGAATCCGCGCCTCTTCTTCCAGCCGCGCCAACTCGATCTCCTCCATGACAGCGCCTACATCGACAGGCCGCTTGTCAATCGCGACCCGGCCGGTGAGCTTGGTGTCGGGAGTAAGCAGCCCGGCCTGGTAGAGATTCCAGATTTCCCGGCCATATCGCGCATTGGCAAGCTGCGGAGCAACGCTGCTGAAAAAGGCCGTCAGGTTGTCGACGTCGCGCTCAAGCATGGGGCCGGCGCTGCTGTTGCCGGCAGCATCGACTGCCTGGGGCAAGTCGATGATGACCGGCCCATCCTGATCTATCAGGATATTGTATTCGGACAGGTCGCCGTGTATGACCCCGGCGCACAGCATCAGCACCACCTGATGCAGCAGTTTTGCATGATAGTCCAGCGCCAGCTCTTCGCTGAGTTCCACGTCGTCAAGACGCGGCGCGGCGTTGCCGTCGGCGTCCGTCACCAGTTCCATCAAAAGCACGCCTTCGAAACAGATATAGGGATGGGGTACGCGCACGCCTGCGGTATCGAGACGGTACAGCGCATCGACCTCTGCATTCTGCCACGCCTCTTCCTGTACCTTGCGCCCGTAGCGGCTGCCTTTCTCCATGGCGCGCGCCTGCCGGCTATTTTTAACCTTGCGGCCTTCCTGATAGGCGACTGCTTGCCGGAAGCTGCGCTGATGGGCTTCCTTGTATACCTTGGCGCAACGAACGTCGTCGCCGCATCTGACCACGTAGACGGTCGCTTCCTTGCCGCTCATGAGTTGGCGGATTACCTCGTCAACCAGTCCTTCCTCAACGAGAGGCTGGATTCTTTTTGGGGTCTTCATAAGTACTTGTTTGTTCGATTGGTAAAAAAGGAGGGTGCAGAACGGGGTTGCCGCTGAATTGTCAACTTATCATAGTATCAAAATGTGACGTTGCGCGTGGGATAACAATAACCGGCTTCATGAAGAAACGATAAAAAGACATCGGCTGTCATGGTTGGTCGCTGGCTTTGCGAAATGCGCCTGCGGTCATCCTAGCGCGCCAATCCCGGATAGAGCCTGGATGCCAGCGTAAGGAGCACTGCGAACACCAGCAGCATGACCCCGAAGCTTGTCGTGTCGGCATATACGCTCTGGCCGCCAGAGATCATCGCGCCGCGCAGCGCGTCCACCAGATAAGTCAACGGATTGAATATCGCTATGGTCTTGAGCCAGGCAGGCATAAGATCCAGAGGATAGATAGCGTTCGATGCGAAAAACAACGGCATCGTCAGCAACTGGCCGATGCCCATGAATCGCTCACGCGTCTTGACTATGCATGCAATGACCAGGGAGAAGGTCGCGAAGATGCACGACCCCAGGAATACTGCGGCTGCCACGGTCAGCATGGGCCATATTTCCCAGCGTATATCTACCCGCAATGCGATCGCCACCAGATAAACTACGACGGCTTGCACCAGCCCCCGCATTCCCGCTGCCACTGCCTTGCCCAGCACCAGCGCGCTGCGATGAGCCGGCGTTACCAGCAGCTTGTGGACAATGCCAAGGTCGCGCTCCCAGATGATGGCGATGCCATAGAATATGGCGCTGAACAGAATGCTCTGGGCAAGGATTCCCGGCGTCATATAGTCCAGGTAGCGCAGGTTTCCGGTTGGTATACCGCGAATCTGGCTGAAGACCTGGCCGAAAATAGCCAGCCACAGCACCGGCTGCACCGCACGCGAGAACATTTCGGTCGGATCGCGTAGCAGCTTGCGAATTTCGGCATCGGCCACGGCAGCAGCCTCGTAGATCACGTCGAGCATGTGCTTCACCCTAGCCGCTGCATAGTGTTGCGGCTCTCGCGCAAATCGCGATAATTGCCGCCCCAGTCAATCGCCGCGCCGCTGAAATGAGCGAACACCTCTTCCATGGTGGCATTCGGCCCCACTTGCTTTTTGAGTTCGTCGGGATTGCCCTTGGCTGCCAGGCGGCCCTGGTGGAGAATTGCCAGTTCGTCGCACAGGATATCGGCCTCCTCCATGTCGTGCGTGGTGATGAGAATGGTCATGCCCTTTTCATGCTGCAATTGCTGCAGCCGCTCCCATACGCTTCTTCGGGCAACCGGATCGAGGCCGATAGTCGGCTCGTCCAGGAACAGGACTTCCGGGTAATGCAGCGTCGCCTGCGCGATCTCAAGCCGCCGTATCATGCCGCCCGAGTAGGTCCTCACCAGCTTCCTCGCAACGTCGTCAACGCCGGCAAACGCCAAGGCTTCGCTTACGCGTGCCGCGCGTTTTTCGCCGCGCAAACCGCGCAGGCGCGCCGACAGGTTAAGATTTTCGGTGGCCGTCAGCGTCCCGTCCGCCGACAACAGTTGCGGCACATAGCCGATGCGCCGCCTGACTTCGACCGGATCCGCCGCAATATCGAAACCGGCAACCGTAGCCGAACCGGAGCTCGCCTCGAGCAGCGTGGTGAGAATCTTGATGGTCGTGCTCTTGCCAGCGCCATTGGGACCCAGCAGGCCAAAAATCAAGCCGGGCGCCACACTTAAATTCAATCGATCGAGCGCCGTAAAGCGGTCGAAGCGCTTGCTCAGATCGATAGTCGAAATTGCAGCGTTTTCAGCCATACATGGTCAATGCCTTGTTGCCTTGAACAGGCAGATATCGCCCAATTTCGGGCAAGTGAGCTTGTCCTGCAGACCGGCTACATTCGCTTTTTCAAGCCGCATAAAAGCGACTTGAAACTGAGGTTCACACAGCGTTCATCGCAGAGATAGCATGCAATTTACTATGCGTACTGTCTGAAAGGAATACAAGCGATGACACCGGCAAAAAAGCCGTGAATTTGCCATAAGTCAAATTCTCCCACTGTTCCCGTTCAAGCTCGCCTCGAATTTCGCCGTATTCCTCAATTGCCCTTGAAGAATACAAGCTAAAACCGTCCTCCATAGGCATTGCCTCCCCTCCAGGCAGAATCTATTCAAGCCGGCAGAAACCTCTCCATTGATTATCACAGAACAAACGACCTGAACTGTTATGCGCCAAACTCAAAAAGTTTATATGTGCATGTTCTATACGATTCTGGCATCCCCCTTAACTTTGATATTGGAGAGGAATTATGGTTTTGAGCGATTTAAAGAAGCTGCTGCCAGTGATCTGCGCGGCGTTAATCTTGTCGGCTTGTGGCGGCTTATCAGAAAATGAGTCAGAAAAAACGACCGCATCGTTAAAGCAATTGGATGCAACCGCTGCAGAAGCCATTGAAACCTGGATTTTTTGCGCGCGAGAAGACGAAACCTGTTCGTTTACCGGCACAGCCCAGGTGCGCTATGGGCTGAACGACACCTACGCCTACAAGACCGCAACCGGCTCCATCGGCTGCAACAACCAGGTCTTCGGCGACCCGCTCTTTGGAGCCGACAAGATCTGCGAGTATTTGCCGGTAAAGATATCGAAATACTTGAGTCTGTCAGACGCCAAAATAACGAAATACAAGGACAACAAGCAGGGCGCGGCCACCTATACGTTCGACGACTCGCCGCCATCCAGCTTTACGATAGCCTCAATTTTCGAGAGCTTTGGCCTACGGGCATCTTTCTACGTAATCCCGAGTACCGTTACCGATTGGCTGCCGTGGAAGGGCTTGGCGGAGAAAGGACATGAGATCGGCAACCATTCCATGACGCACCTCTATCTTACGGACTGGTACGGTTTATCCGATGCCGACCTTGATTTTGAAATCAACCAGTCGCAGCGTCTGATCGAAGAGAAAGTGGGCGTTCGTCCGTTAACGTTCGTCTTTCCCCATAACCAGTCTTCAGAGCGCACGTTAAGCATGGTTATGCAAAATCATGTGGCAACCCGGATTCCCGGCTTCAATTACGACTCTGCTTATCGAGGAATAGATATCGTCTCGGCTTCAACTGCCGATTACGCCAACTGGAAATTATGGGACACGTTGAGTATCGGCGGATGGTTCTATATGGCCGGGCATGGCATTGACGGCGATGGCTATGAACCGGTAACGTCGCAGTACTTGCGGGATCATTTGACGTATGCGAGCAGTCTTTCCTCGACGCTCTGGATCGACACCTTCCTGAACGTTGCGCGCTACCGCCTGTGCCGCGACCAAATTACGCCTGAGGTAACGATTACAAGCTCAAGGCAGGCCTCAATACGGATGGGAGGAGCATACTCGGCGTCTCTCTGCATGGCGCCGCTGACCGTTTCCATCCCGATACTGGAAGCCCTCCAGGAAGTTCATGCACAAACTGCGCAGGGAACCGTCGTGCCCGTTATGCAATCGGCAGGGATGCTGCTCGTGAACGTCAAACCCGGCGAAGATGTCTTCTTGCAGATACCGTAATCATCGAAAACGCCCGTAAAGCCCGCCATGCAAAAACAGGGCGGGTCGGCGCCACTTGCCATATCAGGCCAAGCTCGATTCCAATTTGCATTGGAACTCACCCCGATGATCCGCTCAACCGCGCTTATGGCAAGCCGGTATACCCTTACTTGCGCTTACATGGAATAGTCGAGCGCAAAATAAATACGGCATAAATCGGCAAGAAAGTGCAGAATGTTCCTGCAGGAAACTGAGCTTGCGCGCGCCAACCAGATTAAAGTGGGTTAGCGGCAAATAAAGCAGTCGGGGCGATCCGCAAAATTGAATTCGGCCATTACTCGCAATTTAATATTCGGTCTACCTTCACAGTCCTAAAAAGCCCCTTAATAATGAGAACGAGGGCATCAGTCTCTTAATAGCCGAATTAAAGCTATGGCGGCTGACTGATAATAGGAAATACACTGGCATTTAAAATCTCAAAATCACGTGCAAATGACAAACAAACCCATTAAATTTTATTTTTGCATATCCATTGCCGCATCGTTTTTTGTACTTGGGTTCAAATTTCTGGCCTGGAAACTGACTCAGTCCGTCGGTCTTTATTCGGATGCGATCGAATCCATAGCCAACATTTTGACGGCTGTTTTTGGTTTGTGGATGATCTCGCTTGCACAGACGCCGCCGGATGCCGAGCATCCCTATGGGCATAGCAAAGCCGAATACTTCGCCGGGGCATTCGAGGGTTTCTGTATTTTCCTTGCGGCGGCATCCATTTGGTATGCGTCCATCGAAAGCATCGTTCATAACAGGCAGCTACCGGAAGGCGGCATGGGCCTGCTGGTTTCGGCCTTGGCTACGGCCATCAATCTGGGAGTGGGGCTGTTGCTGGTCAGCGCCGGCAAGAAGCAGGATTCCATCGCCCTGATTGCCGACGGCAAGCACCTGTTGACCGATGTCTGGACGACGGTGGGCGTTATAACAGGCGTATCGTTCGCGCTGATTTTCAATTTGCCGCTGCTGGACGCATTGATTGGCCTGGCGGTCGGAGCTTACATTGGATATGAAGCGATCCAACTGATTTATAAGGCTGTGCAAGGCTTAATGGACCGCGCGCTGACCGAAGATGAACTGGCCAAACTTAAAACCGTGCTGGAAGAATCCATGCATCCGGAAGCCAAGATCGGACAATTGGCGACCCGGGTTGCCGGACAAGTCCGATTCATCCGCTTTAACCTGCTGGTTGACGGCAGCATGACGGTAAATGAGTCACATGCCTTGTGCGATCTGCTGGAAGAAAATATCAAAAAAGAATTCACTCCCTGCGAGGTGGATATCCACATCGAGCCCATCCAATGATGAGCCACCGAACTCTCAGCCGTTAACTGGCAATGCAGTAGCTCTAGCGAACCGCCCCCTGCCCTAACCTCCGCTTAAGAAAATCACGACGAAAGCGGTGTATGCATAATTGATTTTTGTAAAAGCCAGCTAGCGCTACACCGCTTCAAGTTCCGTTTTCCTATTAACCGGCATTCCCGCCATGAATCAGGCATTTGGCCTTCGGTTGGCGCACATGAGTATGAAATGTCCCGTTTCCGCCAGGTTGCACACTGGCTCTGGTGAAATTGTGGACTTATGGCAATCGAGATAAGTTACGGATTGTTGTTGCAAATAATTTAATGACATTACATAAACTTTCCATTCATTTAAATGGTAATGTTGTCAATCCTGAATACCTAAAGAAGAAGAGCCATGAAGAAATTATTTGGGGTTCTGATGATGTTGGTTGCTGTGGAGGTTAATGCTGCACATTGGGTAAAAGTCTTTGAAACCAATGAATTGACATTCTATGTTCACAACCCGGTTGTAAAAGTGGACGGGGCAAAGATAACAGTGGGAACACTTGCCAATTTTAACCAGGCTCAGGACATGGCAAGCGGCAAAAAATATCGAAGTTACAAGGCATTGGAAACTTTTAACTGCTCCAATAAGACAGTCCAAACTGTAGGCGTCAGTTTGTTCACGGAGAAGATGGGCAAGGGCCTGGATATACCTGCCAAGACTGCTCCATGGGGCATCAAGCATGTTGCACTTGATAGCGCAGGTGAAGGGCTTTGGAATTATCTTTGCGACATGCAATAAGCAGTCTCATAAAGACCGGGACGAAACGTTCGAACAAGACTACCCATCACTGTAATGTGCGCATGCGCATTCTGCAGTCTGTTAAAGCGTCTTTAACGATTGAAAAACCAATAAAAAAGACCCCGATAGGGGTCTCTTCTATGTATGGCAAAAGGAGATGGTAAAGCCATAGTCAATTACCAATATTTACCTTTTAAATCAACCACTTATATACTTGGCGGAGAGAAGGGGATTCGAACCCCTGATAGGCTATGAACCTATACACGCTTTCCAGGCGTGCGACTTCAACCACTCATCCATCTCTCCCGCATTGCTTCTGCGAAGCCGATGATTATAGCAAAATAATCAGCGGATGTGACTGGTTTGCTGCTTTATCTTCATGCAATTACAGCGCTTGCCTGAGTTGCTCCAGAATCGCCGGGTTTTCGAGCGTCGACACATCCTGAGTGATGGTCTCGTTCTTTGCCAGCACGCGCAACAGGCGGCGCATGATTTTTCCGGATCGCGTTTTAGGCAAGTTATCCCCGAAACGGATTTCCTTTGGCCTGGCAATCGGGCTGATTTCCTTTGCCACCCATTGACGCAGTTCCGTGGCGATTCTCTTCGCTTCTTCGCCGGTCGGGCGCGCTTGCTTGAGAATGACGAATGCGCAGATCGACTCGCCGGTCAGATCGTCCGGCTTTCCGACCACTGCTGCTTCGGCAACCAGGGGATTTGCGACCAGCGCCGATTCGATTTCCATCGAACCCAGTGAATGGCCGGAGACATTCAGGATATCGTCGATGCGGCCAGTAATTGTGTAATAACCCGTTTCCGGATCCCGGATCGCGCCGTCGCCGGCCTGATAAAGCGCTCCGCCGAGTTCTTCCGGGAAATAGCCATACTTGAACCGCTCGGGGTTGCCCCAGATATTGCGGATCATCGAAGGCCATGGACGCTTGACTACCAGTATGCCGCCGTTGCCATTCGGCAATTCCTGGCCGGTTTCATCGACCACGCCGACTGAGATTCCGGGAAGCGGCAAGGTGCATGAACCGGGCACGAGCGGAGTTGCGCCGGGCATCGGAGCGATCATATGGCCGCCGGTTTCGGTTTGCCAGAATGTATCGACAATCGGGCAGCGTTCTCCGCCAACATGTTTGTAGTACCACATCCATGCTTCCGGATTGATCGGCTCGCCGACCGAACCAAGCAGACGCAGGCTCGACAAATCGTATTTTTCCGGAGCCACGGCTGAATCGACCGCCGTCGCTTTGACCAGGGAGCGGATCGCAGTCGGCGCCGTATAAAAGATGCTGACTTGGTGCTTCTGGATAACTTCCCAGAAGCGCCCGGCGTTGGGATATGTGGGAATGCCTTCGAACAGAATCGATGTTTCGCCTACGGACAGCGGACCGTAGCTGTTGTAGGTATGCCCTGTGATCCAGCCGATATCGGCTGTACACCAGAATATGTCCGTCGGCTTGATATCGAAGGTCCACTTCATCGTCATGATGGCCCACAGCAGGTAGCCCGCCGACGAATGCTGCACGCCCTTGGGCGTTCCGGTCGAACCCGATGTGTACAGGATGAAGAGCGGGTGCTCCGCACTGACCCATTCCGGCTCGCAAACCTCGGACTGGCTCGCAACGATTTCGTGCAGCCAGCAGTCGCGGCCGGGCACCAGATCAATGTTGCCGCCGGTGCGCTGGTAAATGATGACGTTCTTTACGCCTTCGCAGTCGCCAAGCGCCAGCGCCTCGTCCACGATGGATTTCAGCGGCAGGTGCTTGCCTCCCCTGACCTGCTCGTCCGATGTGATTACGGCGGATGCGCCGGTATCCACAATGCGGTCCTGAAGCGACTTGGCGGAGAAACCGCCGAACACGACCGAATGGATGGCGCCGATACGGGCGCATGCTTGCATCGCCGCGACGGCATCGATCGACATCGCCATGTAGATGACCACGCGATCGCCTTTGCTGATGCCAAGCGATTTCAGCCCGTTCGCCATCTTGCACACTTTCTTGTGCAGTTCGCGATACGTTATTCTGGTGACAGATCCGTTGTCCGCCTCGAATATGATGGCGGTCTTTTCGGCATTGCCGTTTTCCAGGTTGCGGTCGAGACAGTTGTAGGACACATTCAGTTGTCCATCCTCGAACCATTTGTAAAATGGGGGATTGGAATCGTTCAGCGTAACGGTGAACGGCTTGCGCCACAGAACATTTTCGCGGGCCAGCCTGGCCCAATAACCTTCATAGTCCTTTTCAGCTTCTTCGCATAAGGCCCAATAGGCATCCATGCCTGAAATAGCTGCGTTCTGTACAAATTCCTGGGGGGGATAAAAAATGCGCGCTTCGCGCTTTTCGGATTCAATCTCTGCCATTTGTATACTCCACTCTTTCTGTGCTTGCCGTGGTTCGGCTTTTTCGGTGTCCTTCTTTTGAACGGACGCTCGACTTCTTTTCCAGACTTCTCAGGTAAAAACGAAAAAACGCAAACGGAGCGCAATTATGAGACGAAAGCGATGCCTTCGTAAATATTGCCACTCCGTTTATGCCGATTTCGCGGTTTATCTGAACTTATTCCTGCAACCAGACAGAGGAAATCGTATTATGCCTCGGCCTGGCTCCCTTACACGATGAGGGATGAGACGTGTATAAGACGCACCCGACAACGAAGTCCTGCAATTTAAGGCGTGTATTTTACGTCAGAACAACTTTTATTTACATTGGTTCAACGTAATTGATGGATAAACACGCATAAACGATGCCAATTTCCGAGACAACAGACCATTTCCCGGCCTGCCGGTAACATAGCTAACGCAAAAATCATCCATTTCACGTGGCAGCAGAATTCCATCCGGTAAATACAGTTTTTCTTCCAACTGGCGAAACGGCAAAGCCGCAATAGAGAACTGGCGTTCTAACTGTTCCTGCATATCTCGTGCAACTTGTCCTGTCTTGTTGCTATTTTCAGCCATTGCCCTATTTCAATAGACAACAGCTTAAGCCCTGGCGCATGTAAAATGAACACTTATCCTTTTCATGCCGGAGTCCGGGCAATCAGCCGGGCTCCTTATCGATACTCGCGAACTCGTCATGACCACAATCAAGCAAGAAGACCTTATCGAATCCGTCGCCGCAGCGCTCCAGTACATCAGTTATTACCATCCGGTCGACTATATACGTCATCTGGCACGCGCGTATGAAGCGGAGCAAAGCCCGGCGGCAAAGGATGCGATCGAGCAGATCCTGACGAATTCGCGCATGTGCGCGGAGGGCAAGCGCCCTCTCTGCCAGGACACGGGCATTGTGAACGTGTTCTTGAAGATCGGCATGAATGTGAAATGGGAAGGATTTAGCGGCTCGATTCACGACGCGATCAACGAAGGCGTTCGTCGCGCCTATCAATTTCCCGACAACAAGCTGCGCGCATCGGTTGTGGACGACCCGCAATTCGAGCGCAAGAACACCAAGGACAATACTCCTGCGGTTATCTTCATGGATGTCGTGCCCGGCGACAAAGTCGAAGTAGAGGTAGGGGCTAAAGGCGGCGGTTCGGAAAACAAGGCTGCGCTCATAATGCTGAATCCGTCCGATTCGGTAATCGATTGCGTGCTGGAAAAAGTTGCGAAGATGGGCGCGGGCTGGTGTCCGCCCGGCATACTCGGAATCGGCATCGGCGGCACAGCAGAGAAAGCGATGCTGATGGCAAAGGAATCGCTGATGGAAGACATCGACATGTTTGAAATCAAGCAGCGCGGCCCGCAAGGCAAGACCGAAGAATTGCGCGTCGAGTTGTGCGACCGGATCAATGCTCTCGGCATCGGCGCGCAAGGCCTGGGCGGTATGACGACCGTGCTCGACGTGAAGATCAGGATGTACCCGACGCATGCCGCTTCCAAGCCGGTTGCGATCATTCCGAACTGCGCCGCGACCCGGCATGCGCATTTCGTTCTCGACGGCTCGGGCCCGGCTTATATCGAGCCGCCCTCGCTGTCCGAATGGCCGAATGTGAGCTGGAAGGCGGATACGGAAAAATCGCTGAGCGTGAACCTCGATACGCTGACAAAGGAAGAAGTCGCGGCATGGAAACCGGGGCAGACTCTGCTCCTGAACGGAAAGATGCTGACGGGACGCGATGCGGCGCACAAGCGCATCCAGGACATGCTTGCCAAGGGAGAAAAACTGCCGGTCGATTTTACCAACCGCGTCATTTATTACGTGGGCCCGGTCGATCCGGTGCGCGACGAGGCTGTGGGCCCGGCCGGTCCCACCACGGCAACCCGCATGGACAAGTTCACAGACATGATGCTGGAACAGGTCGGCCTGATCGCGATGGTCGGCAAAGGGGAACGCGGCCCCGAAGCGATCGAATCGATCAAGAAGCACCAGTCCGCCTACCTGATGGCGGTCGGCGGCGCTGCCTACCTTGTTTCCAAGGCGATCAAGTCCGCGCGGGTAGTTGGATTTGCCGACCTCGGCATGGAGGCGATCTATGAATTCGAGGTAAAGGACATGCCGGTGACGGTCGCGGTCGATTCAAAGGGAACCTCGGTGCACGAGACCGGCCCGAAGGAATGGGAAGCGCGCATTTCCAACCTGCGCAATGGCAGGATTCCGGTCGCCGGCAAACCGGATGCCTGTTGCTGATCGACGCCGTCATTTATCGTTGACCGGGACCTAACATGACCGCAACCGCTTCACTGGCAGCTTCAACCCCTGCCGGTCAGCCGGTCGGAATATTCGATTCCGGCATTGGCGGCCTATCGGTGGTGCGGCACATTCGCGCCCAATTACCGCAAGAAAACCTGCTGTACTTCGCCGATTCCGGCTTTGCTCCGTACGGCGACAAAACCGATAAATTTGTCATTGAACGTTCGCTTGCAATTGCCGATTTTCTGCTCGCTGCCGGCTGCAAGGCTCTGGTGATCGCATGCAACACCGCAACTGCAAGCGCCGTCCATCTGTTGCGCGAACGCTATCCGCAATTGCCAATCGTCGGCATCGAACCCGGACTGAAGCCGGCGGCGGCCGTTACCAGAACCCGCACCGTCGGCGTGATGGCGACCGATCGCACCCTATCAAGCCCCAAGTTTCAGCTTCTGCATCAGCAATTGACGCTATCGACCGGCGTGCGCTTCGTTACCCAGGCATGCTCCGGTCTGGCCGATCTGATAGAGGAAGGCGAACTGGAATCCGAAAAAACGGTCGCGCTGGTGCAGCGCTACGTTTCAGCGCTGGTCGCTGAACGCGCGGATACGCTGGTGCTGGGCTGCACGCACTACCCTTTCGTTCAGTCTGTCATCGAGAGCGCCGCCCGAAAAGCCGGAGCGGATTCGATCCATGTCGTTGACACCGGAATCGCCGTCGCGCGACAGCTGACACGTCTGCTGGACCACAACGGAATCAGACGCGATGAAGCGGAGGGAACGCTGGAAGCGTTCACGAGCGGCGATGCGGCAGCGCTTTCCCGCCGCTTCGACCGGCTGCTGCACATTTCTTCGCCCGTCAGGGAAATTGTCTGATTTCCATTGCATAATTGACAATTTACAAATGATCTTGTAATCTTGCAAAGATTTACTGCAGGATTTAACCCCAACCACCCTCGGTACGCCCTTTTTCGCATTTCCTCCATGCTCTTCAGCCCTATCCTGTGGCGTTCCCTGTATGTCATGCCAAACCTGCTGGCAGCCTTCGGCATGTTCGTCGTCGGGGTAATGGCCTGGCGCTACCGAACCCAGCGCGCAGGAATGTATTTATTGATTTTTGCGATTACAGCAGCAATATGGGCCTTCTTTGAAGGTATGAGCTATATCGTCTCGTCTGCTGAAGAAATATACTTTCTCTGGCAACCTGAATTTATAGGCGTGTGCGTCGCGCCGCTGGCTCTGGTTCTGTTCGCAATCGAGTACGTAGGCTACGGCCGCCTGATTACCCGGCGGCGCCTGCTGGCGCTTTCCGTTTTGCCGGCCATAACCCTTCTGGCTTCATGGAGCAATGGCTGGCACGGTTGGATAATGTCAGGCATCGAAATGGATTTCAGCACGCCTATTCCGACATTGGCCAACACCTCCGGTCCGCTTCTCTGGATTTATTACGCATACTGCAACCTGCTGGTGCTGGCTACCATTGCTTTTTTGCTACAGCGCCTGCCCGAATTTCCACCGCTGCAGCGACGACAGGTTCATCTGGTACTGATCGCCTTCTCCCTACCGCTGCTGGCGGCGGCCCTGTACATGACTCACCTGACGCCATTGCGGAACATGTCGCTGATACCGCTTGCCTTCAATTTCGCCGGGCTCGTCCTGATATGCGGGTTCTTGCGCGAGCGCATGTTCGAGTTGGCGCCCGTGACGGCGCACGAGATATACAGCAGCCTGGAGGATCCGGTGTTCGTGCTCGACGACACAAACCGCATTCTTGACTTCAACGGCGCCGCTCTCAGGCTTTTGCAACTGCCTGACGCCAAACTGATTGGACAGCCGCTGCCAAGCCTGCTTCCGGGAACGGCATGTCTTTTGAGCGATTATCATGCGGAACATCCGGGCGAAGTCATTCTCCATAATGATCTTTATTACGACGTGCGGGTTGCGCCATTGCAGAGTTCAGGCAAGCGCTTGTCCGCCCGGCTTCTGGTATGGCGAGACATAACCGAACGCAAGCACCTGGAAGCGGACTTGTACCGTCTTGCGACAACCGATCCGCTCACCGGCCTGTACAATCGGCGCTATTTTCTTGAGCGCGGGCAGGAAGAAATGCGCCGTGCCCGGCGTTACGGGCACCCCTTGAGTCTGGTGATGCTTGACGTCGATTATTTCAAACGCGTCAACGACAGCTACGGCCACGAGATCGGCGACCATATGCTGATCAAGCTGGCGCACATACTTACCAACCAATGCCGCACCTCGGATTATATAGGTCGGATCGGAGGCGAGGAATTCGCCCTGCTGCTGACGGAAACCAGTTCCGCTACGGCCTACGAGGTAAGTTCGCGCCTGCTCGAATCCATACGAAATGCGCGGATTCTTCTGGATGACGGAAAATATGTCGGGTTCACCGTCAGCGCCGGCGTAGCCACATTGATGACAATCGACAAAGGCTTCGACACACTGCTGCGTCGCGCCGACGATGCTCTGTATCATGCCAAGGACGAGGGACGAGACTGCCTGATGCTCAGCAAAATGGAGAACGTATAAACAAGGATTTTCCGGATATAGGGAAATTCTTTACTGCACTTAATTCAAGCTCCCCGATTTTGCAATCGTGCCCGTTATTTCCTCAATACGGTCAACCACGAGTTTGGTAATATTAAACGGGATAAGCATGGAGGCGGCAAGGCTCGCAGCATGAAAATTCGCTGACTCTAACTACTACGCATGAATAAGGAGAATATAAATGGTTTTACTTGATTTGCAGATTTTCCCAAATGATAAGGGCGAAAGCCTGACCCCATACGTGGCGCGTTGCGTCGATGTCATCGACAAAAGCGGGCTTGCCTATCAATTCACTCCGATGGGGACCATTATTGAAGGCAAGTGGGATCAGGTAATGGGGGTGGTTACGGGCTGCTACAAGGCGCTGGAAACGGACTGTCACCGTATTACCATAGCGATCAAGGCCGATTACCGCGCAGGCGATGAATCCCGCCTCAAGAGCAAGGTCGACTCCGTGGCAAGCACACTGGGCAGAACGCTGACGACTTGATCCGGCTATCTGCCTTACGAAACATCATTTCTCTACGCAGCGGCAGGACGGGCGTTTTCACGTTTCGCTCTGTCGCCCGGCAATAAAAAAGCCCCCGACGAACCGGGGGCTGGCTGAATAGCGATCAGATCCGGTTAGTGCTCGGACGCCGCTTCGGCATTGATGCCTGTATTCTGCCGAACGTACATCTCATCCCACATTTCTTCAGAGCGGGGATCGGTAGTAAGCATGGAGAAAAGTATCACGAAAAGAAAACCCAGGGGAATGGATACCAGGCCCGGATTCTTGAGCAGGAAATAGGGTTTTTCCAGACCCATCATGCTAGTCGTCTTGCCTTCCACTTTCGCCAGGTCTTCCAGCGCCTTTCCATGCAATTTCTGCACTTGGGCCAGCTCTGCCCGAATCGCCTTCTGCGTGGACTCCTCCGTTGCCGCATTCAGGCTGGCAGTCAGCGTCACCAGCTTTTCGCGCGTGCCCGGTTTGGCCGCCCTGGCCGGTTCCGCGGGCCGTGCCGGCTCCGATTGCCTGCAATCCTCCATGGCAAAGAGTTCGCACACGAATGAATATCCGCCCACGGCAGGCCTGGCAAGCCGCGCCGGAGTGGCTGCTTCGCCGTCGAGCACCTTGTTTGCCGCCGCCCGCACCGCTATGGGGTAGGTCATGTTGGGGGAAATCATCACCAGCAGAATGGCGGTAGCCGTACCCATCACCATGCCGGCAATGATGCCTTTTGTATTGCAGGGCTTCCAGTACAGGGTAAGTGCAATGGCCGGCAAATTGGATGATGCCGCCACGGCGAACGCCAGCGCGACCAAGTGCGCGACGTTCTGGCCTTTTGCCAGAATGCCGACCGCAATCGCGAGAATGCCGACGATGACGGATGAAACGCGGGCTGCGACCACCTGCTCCTGCGGGGTGGCTTTTTCGCCGCGGATCACGCCGACGTAGATATCATGCGCCATCGCGGAAGCCGATGCCAGCACCAGGCCTGCAACCACTGCCACAATCGTTGCAAACGCAACCGCTGCGACGAAGGCCAGAAAGAAATTGCCTAACATCGAACTTTCGCCGCCGCCCAGGTACTGGGCGAGAAGCGGAGCCGCCATGTTGCCGCCAGCGTCGACTGCCGCTATCTTGACCGGACCGACCAGCATGGCTGCCGCAGTTCCGAGGAACAGCGTCAGCACGTAGAATCCGCCGATAATGCCCATGGCCCAGATCACCGAAGTGCGCGCGGCCTGTGCGGTCGGCACAGTGAAGAAGCGCATCAATATGTGCGGCATGCCGGCCGTTCCGAACACCAGCGCCATGCCGAGCGAAATCTGGTCAACCGGGTTTTTCAGAAACAGACCCGGCTCCAGAAAGCGCTGCCCTAACTCGAGCGCCGTCATGTTGCTCGACCGGTCACCCAGCAATCTTGCAACCTGCTGCTGCACATTGGCGTCGCTCACAACCGACTGCAGATAGCCGGGCAGGCTGAAGCCGTATGGAGCCCACACGAACGCAACCAGCAGAAGCGAAGCCGTCACCAGAAGGACTGCCTTGATAATCTGAACCCAAGTGGTGGCCTTCATGCCGCCGAACACGACATAAGCCAGCATCAGGATACCCACGCCGATCACTGAAACTTCGTAATCGATGCCGATCAGCGTCTTGATCAGCACGCCGCCGCCGACCATTTGCGCGGTCAGGTAGAAAGTGGAAACCGTAATCGTGGACAGCGCGGCCACGACCTTGGTCTTCTTGGGGTCGTTGCGGAATGCCAGGATGTCGCCCATCGTATATTTGCCGATGTTGCGGCACGGTTCCGCGATCACCAGCAATACGGTGATGTAAGCAACCAGCCAGCCTACCGAATACATGAAGCCGTCGTATCCGTAAAGCGAGATCAGGCCGGCGATCCCCAAGAAGGATGCGGCGGACAGATAATCGCCAGCGATCGCCCAGCCGTTCTGAATGCCGCTGACCGAGCGGCCGGCGGCATAGAATTCGGATGTCGAATGCGTGCTGCGCGCAGCAAAGAAAGTCACGATCATGGTACAGGCGATGATCGCGCCGAAGACCGCAAAGGTCATCCACTTGAATTCATCCGCGACCGCGCTAGTGCCGGCGAAGGCTGCGGAAGCGGTAAAAAGAATAGGGAAAGACAACAGGAGCTTATTGAAGTGTTTTCTCATTTCACGCCCCTATATTTTCTGCATCGTTGATTATTTCCCGGGCCATTGCATCGAATTGATTATTCGCTTTTTTCAAATAAGCGAACGCAATAACCCATGCCACGATGAATTCCGACAGCGCGAACAGTATTCCTACATTGAGCGCGCCCCACACTTTTATCTGGAAAAGTTCGGGCCAATAGGCGGCGCCGAGGGGAAGCAGAAAATAATAAACTACAGAAATAATCATCAGGCTCGATAAGAAAACGACTTTTTTCTGATGAAGGTCCCGGAACCGGGGGTCCGCACTGATTGCGGCCCAGTTCAAGCTTGGGTTCGACATATACATCCTCCAAGTACTGGCAACTGAAATAGCGGCTGGTAGCCGCTTCCTCGTTATTGGAAAAACCACGCTTCGGAAGCGCTC
>Ga0366789_1024_pt1 | contig 41817 bp, 33 predicted proteins | sample TotcelHN113001N8_FD_207042 | JGI IMG/M metagenome (GOLD analysis project Ga0366789, IMG submission 207042) | Enriched cells from coal bed in the Powder River Basin, Montana, United States - Total cells N11 rep2 HSBNCT.N11.300.1.N8 ... | reverse complement strand
GAGATCACGCGTAAGATGATGGGCATGTTCGGCTGAATCACGGCGGCAAGAAAGGCAGGCACGAACGTTCCGAGCCTATCTGCGGCATGAACTGTAAAGATTCATCGCCATTATGTCCCTGTTGCACAAAGCAACAAGTTATAAAAAGCCATACGATGTGGGCTTTTCACTATTTGCCGCTATTAGGGAGTAATTACCCCAGATATGGGTGTGGGCATAAGTTGCAATTTATGCGCCTATAGACGGCTTACTGGTCAAGCGACTCGCAATAATTATTTATATAAACAGGCGTGTGTTGAGAAATCGGCACACGCCATTTGTTTCAACCCTATGGGGACACTACTTCCCCCAATAGGGATGATGTGTCTCCATTTCTATCATATTGGAGATCATCATGAATATTGAACAATTACTCACTAGCCTACAAAAAGCTGATGCTATTGGTCAGATATGTTTACAAATGAACGGAGTATTTATAGACGTAAAGGAAGTGCTTCGTCAAAAAGAAAGCTTCGAGATTTGCATTAGTGAAGCTTGCAAGCATTACGAAATCCATCGCACTGCGCCTGATCCCAAGTACTGCATATCTGGACTGCTCATGCAGGAACATGCAATGTTTGGTGGAGGTGAATATTGCACTTATCTTCAACAGTTGGGTGCTCTGAGGAATTTAGAGGAGAATCCTCCAGTTCCTTCGGGGATAGCTGGTAACACCGAGCTGACGGAATATTGGATGAGTGGATTTAAACGGTACAGGGCACAGTTGTATTGGGACCCTGATTAAAAACAGATTGGCCCTGCACTTAGTGTAGGGCCAATTTATTTATAGACAGAATGCGGTAGCAGCATTCTTGAACGAAACTCCTCTTTTGATATTCTTGGAAGTTGCTCCGGTGTTGCTTGATTAAAAAATTTTTGGCTTCCCCAAAGATTGGCACACCCAACGACGAAAATCCTGTGTTCAGCTCGAGTAAAAGCAACATTCAAAATGTTAGGTTTGCTTGATGCCCATTTTACTGCTCCCGTGGTGCTTTTATCACAACCAAGAACAAACCACACAATAGATGCCTGTTTTCCTTGGAAGGTATGAACCGTTCCAATGTGGTCTTTACACCATGTTATCAATTGGGTTCTTGGAGGTAATTTTGTTGTGCTGTTGGTGAGAGTTTTCCAATTGCTGAGATCAGATAGCTTTTGTTTAATTGTTGATGCTACTCGCTTAAAGGGTGAAATTATATAGATAGGAGGAAGCTTATCTAAATGCGAATAGAGTGCGACGAGTGCTTCAACGACTGCATCGACTTGTTCTTGGACGACCTGCTTATTTACAACATGGCCTGGTATATGCACCCATGAGCTTGGCCCTATATACAGAGATTCTGAAGGGACAGAAGTATCTGCGGCACCATGAATCATTTTATTTTTATATGCGATAGCGTTCGCTATCCTGAACATAGGGTCAGCACACCGTCTATGTACTCTTAGCGGGCTTCCAATCCATTGCGTTTCGCCAGAATCATTACTAATTGATGCACCTATTGCATTTGCTGCATCAGCTAAATTTTGTACTGAGCATGTGTTGGGCCAAGCACAGGTATCCTCAGAAACTCCAGAAGATGCTGCTAAAGCCTCAATCAATTTGGCAGGCACTGTAAACACAGGTTCAATTTGCAATGGATCTCCAACTACAACAGCTCTTTTTGCCCTCCAAAGTGCTCCAGCGGCAGCCTGTGGAACAGCTTGGCCTGCTTCGTCAATAAATAACCATCCAAGTGCATTAGCGCCAATGTCGCGAAACTGATTGCCAACTGATGCAAAAGTACTAGAGATGACAGGAACAACCATAAAAAGGCTCTGCCAAAGAAGTAGGGTATCTTCGGAATTTTCAAGCTTTCCACCTTGTAGCATGTCACGAACTGCGTAGAGGTTTGCGCTAAATCCGCTGCCCTTCTGAATAACCTCTTTTAACCAGGCTTCATGTAGAGTAAGCGCTGCTGCAAATAGCTCTGACCGATAATGATTGTATTTGTGGTCTTGCCAGAGGCCTTCGCTTTGGCAAAATTTACTTTCTATATTTTGGGATAGCTGTCGATTAATATTTTTGAAAGTGGGTTTCAATGACTCAATCAAAGCGATATTTGATTTCCACTTTTTCTCACGCTTCGACAATTGCTCACGCGCATGCGTAAGTAGACCCTTTGCCTCATCCAAGGCCAGTTCGGCTGACTGTTTCTTGGGAGTTATATTAACCTGTTGGAGTAAGTAGTCTCTTTGTAGGTGACGGCATTTCTTAACGTCCTCATTATATGCGTCAAGATCGGCTTGATAATGATGACGAGCGCTTCGGCTGAAGAACTTTTTTAATCTTGATATTTTTGGTTTTGTTAAAACGTCCCTTAAACGACTAATATTTGCTAGCGCCTTTTCAATGTCAATTATTTCGAAATTAATTTTATCTAATGCATCTTGTTTTTCCAGCACGAGTAGTTCTGCAGCATCGTAATTTTTCTTTATATCAGAAACATAGTCATCAAGAGAAAACCCAGCCACTTCTTCATACGCACGAATATACCGGGTCAAATCAGTTTTCCGAGCTTTAACTTTGTTTTCAATTCTCTGGAAATTTTCACGAGCTTCTTGGAATGTTGGCGTACTAGAGTGCTTTCCCCATTGCCATATTGATTGGTGTAGCGCCTCATCATACCCTGTAGGGTTTGATGTGTCCTTGTCAACATCGGAAAATAAATTGCCTGCAAAACGGCTTCGGTTTGCTTTATTACCTAATGCGCACGAAATTAATCCCCATGGGTTGTCATCAGGAGATAACGAATCAAAATTTCCTCTTTTATTTCGCGAGAAATACTTTATGGCAGCTGACTGCAAATAAGTTAACTTTGGTGCTCCATCGCGATGACGCCAATCAATTTCTCCATTATCTTTATTACTGACTTTTCCGAGAGCGCTGGTCTTCGGCAAATCGTGCGAAATATTTTGTACGGCAGCATTGTTGGAAGAAACAACCAACATCTCGAAGCCCGTTAGCTCGGGCTTTAATTCTGAGATCTTCCACGGGGTAGTTTTCTGATTTTTTGTTATGTTTACGGGTAGCTTTCTATCCAGAAATGCATCTCTTGCGCTCTCAAAACGTGAAAGTATCTTTGCACGTTGGGTAATATTTTCTGCAAATATGTCGCGCAATAAAGTAGTTTTTCCGGTTCCTGGTGGGCCATTAATAGAAAAAACACAGCCTTCTTTAAGCGTCATAAATATGCGATTGATGGCAAATTGCTGCATCAGACTCATATTGTGCTTCGATTCGCTTAACCAACGTCCATCAGGTATGTTCGATGGGTGCAAAGTCTCTCTGATTAGGGCTTGTCCTTGCGAAGTGTAAATGTCGATTCGATCAGACTCTGATGTCGGCGCAAGGTATTTTGACAGTGTTGTGTGAGGGCCTAGCGATGAAGGATCTCCCAGTATTCGCTGAAGATCCTTGGCATAGAAGCTGTTGAGAATGTCGAGCTCAGTTTCTACTTCGTCATCAGTATCATTGTCATCATCAGTCGTGTCTGGTGTATTGGTTGAGGTGGACTTGGTGCTACGTTCAAGTACTGAACGTAATTTAATTACAGCAATCGGGTGCTCATCAGTACTGCTTAATTTTATGTTCGCCCAAGAGAAAAAGATTTGCTGTAGTGCCTCAATATCAGAACGAAGTAGAGGGTACTTGGAGTCAGCTCCTGAATGATGGTCTGTATTCGATCGATTGATCAGTCTTCTGGAATTAAACCTCTCAAGCTCTTGAGTAAGCTCTTTCAAACCCGTGTGGAATGCATCGAAATCTAAACTATCAATACCACCTTGCTGCAAACGACCTAGAGCCCATGGTGCAGTCGATACTGACACTCTATCCATTTGTGGCTCAGCGCCTTCACTCAAAATTATCCTAGCAAAACAGGTTAGCCCTTCGAGATCTCCGCGTTCTGAATCCTCTATGGCCTCAGTGTCTGAAGGTGCGTATCTTAAGTTATTTTTTACTACATCGCTTAGCAATGACTTGTCGAAGATGCCCAGGTAGACTTCATATCCACAATGGCGCCGTCCCTTCGGAATTCCTTCAATTTTCCAAAAGTCACCACAGCTTTGTGGATCAAGCGATGAAAGTTCTTTCGAAGATATACAACGTACTGCCCAATCTTTATCTTGATGCTCGAGAACCTGTCCATCAAGATCGAAAGGTATGAAAAATTCGATTTTGTGCCAAAATTCGAGAATTTTTTGACTTTTCGGAGTGCTTGTAGAGTGTTTTGTTATTCTTTTAGTGCTCATATAGGACAGAACTTTGATTCACCAGTTAACTGGTTGGGAGATTAGCGTCTTAAAGCGGCTATTATTTCCTGCACACTCATGAAAATTCCAAAGCATTGAATGGCACATGCAGAGACAATCTAACGACTATTATGTGTTTTATCGCCGATAGAAAGTGCCGTCTTTTCGAAATTTTCCACTAGAGAAGGAACCAAACGCTCACTAGCACCAGCCACTATGCAAAAAGCTAGCAGGAGTGAGAGCTTGCTTCCTGAGAATTGAACGCCACCCATTATCAACCCACTCTTTATGCCAAGCGCAACAAAGAGAGCGCCAATCAATCCGGCACCAATACGGGATAGGCCCTCAAGTTTATGGATATTCTTTCCAGCATTGGCATCAAGCACGAGGCGGTTGCCACGAGCGGTAACGGAAAGTAGTGCACCAAAAGCCCCGCATAGCGCACCCAGAATGACCTCATGCGCTGTGGCACCCACCACATACTTTGCTTGATCTCGAAAAACCCAAAGAAGCGCAAAAGCTGCCAAACATGCCAAGGTTAAAACGTAGGCTGATTTGAAATACCATTTCCAGGACGTTTCTTTGTTCCTGGCTTTTAGCTGAAGCTCAACTTCACGAAGAATTGCAAGAGAATTTTCCTTGTCATAACCATCAAGGCAGCGTGCAAGACCTTCGGCTATTTGGCATTTGATAATACGACGAGCATCATTGTCAGTAATGAATTGAGTCTGCGCTTCAAGTAAAGCTACCTGGTTCAGAATTTCGCCTTGATGCTCGCTAGACACATGGCTATCTGCCGTGCGCCATTGCACTGAGTAGTCGCTCGCAATATAGACAACAAAATTATCCGTATTAAGAATAATTTCTTCGACGATCTTGTTTAGCTCGTGGTCAATCACTCCCTTTTTGAGAGCGTAATGATCCGGAACTTCTTTGTTTGCGCTTGAAGTATTCTGGAGTACAGAACTCACGCTTTCATCGATATGATCAGCTGTTGCGATATCAGGCATTTTGGAAGAATAGCTTCTGGTGTTTGAGTCGGTTTCTCTTTGATCGTTGCTGTCCGAGCTACTTCATGCGCATTGCCGACGGTCTTGAATTCATCTTCGATCGCTCGTGCTGCACTTAACAGGTTGTTCAGGTATAAAGCCCCATTCGGGCCATCGTACGAGTATTGATTAATTGCACATGAATAGAGTTGGATCTGCTGCGGAATAGCTTGCATTATTCGTTGCTCATATCGACGCCTTGCGTTGCTAGCAGACTCAGCGAAAGAAGCAGTCAACGATTCCATTGCAGCGGATCTTTTGATCTGCTCTTGAACAACGACTCGGCAGCAGTCATAGATGTTGAGCTGCCTATCCGCAATTTTATGGAGCTGTGACTCTTGAATAGTATCGCCTTTGGCGTTTAGTTCAAGGATGGTTTGTCTTTTGTGACCACCATGACCACTGAATAACACAAAAACGTAATCAAGAGATTGGCGCTTTAATTCTTCAACTCGAGCCAAAAGACTAGCTTTTTCTGGGTTTTGAAAAATCTCCAATTCACTTAGGTACCAAGTGCCGCCTTGGGGGCTTTTGAGAAACGCAGATGTTTTCTCAATATCTAACTTTACGCCTTGTAAACCGTTAGTATTTCCTATCAGCAATGCTTTTCTTTTCATAACTCCTCCATCTATAAGACGGTGCTCTCTTGTTTTGATTATATTGCACAAACTTTCAATATAGAAATATTTTCTATATAATTTGACAATGCAAATATGTCAATTAAATATTGATTTTTTCTAAAATGAGAGGGAAGTGTCATGCAATACGACATGCACTACTACGGCACGTATGCAATGGCCGCTGCAGCGGGTATTCCTAAAGTAGATGCCGAAGTTATCGCCACGGCGGCTCAGTATGTTGATGACCAAAACATTGCAAAATGGGTACTTACTAAGTCCCAGGAAGGGGTTCTGGGGATTGCGACTGCGCATCATCCGATTGATGCAGGTCTGCGCACGTTTCATAGGTCACCAGCTGCTAACGATACCCGTCTAGTCTGGGTGCCCTTCCACTTTATGCCGGGCGCCGAAGGCAACAATTTTGAAGAGAAGCTGGTCTGCCGCAAAGACAGCAAAGTCGTAAATAAGATGCTGGACCACTACCTTACCGAATTGGTCATTAATGTACACCGCCCGCACGCGCTCCACCTGATAGGTATTGCGGCGCACGTGTATGCAGACACATTTTCTCATTGCGGATTCTCTGGTATTCGCAGCAGCCAGAATCATATTGATAATGATTCAATTCAATTCGATGATTCTCATTCTGATGAAATCTTGGGATATATCGAAGAAAAAAAGGGTGCTTTCTTCTCGAGATTTACTGAAGCAGCAGGGATGGGGCATGGTGCTGTTCTTACTCATCCGGATCGGCCATACCTGAAATGGTCATTCAGGCGTGAAGACGGAACTAAGATTCACAAGAACAATCCCGAGGCCTTCATGGCCGCATGCAAAGCACTTTACACTCGGTTTAGGCAGTTTACCCGGCTCTACTATGGAAAAGAGGTGCCCGCTGTGATGGAATGGGACAAGCTGGAACCGCATGTGAAGGCCATTCTCGAATTTGAGGGCGAAGCTGAGGCGCGAGTTCAGTGCTGGATGGCCGCCATGGAAAACGGCTCATTAAGCGCAATCCCCACTTGTCGGCATTACGATTCAAGTGAGTGGCTTGGTGCTGTTGAAGGGTTCGAGAACAGCGAGACTGCTGACAAATTCCATGAGTCGGATCCATATAAATTCTATGCAGCGGCCGATTATCACCGTAACTATGTGCTTAAGCGTCTGCTTCCGAGCGAGGATGTGGGTTTGCTAGTGGCTTGATAAATCAAAATTCCTTTAGGCGAAAGCAAAAATCAAAACAATTCCATTTTCTGCTAAATGCGGCTGTTCGCTTGGATCTCTGTTGTTCTGAAAGTGAATGAGTTTCAGCGATCACTGCTTCCTCGTTATCTCACAGGAACCGGATGTTGTGATCGTGTTATTTGATCAGCGCCACTCATGTTAGTTTTTTGGGAGCAACCTATGGCAACAAAGAAACGCGTCTTCATCAGCTTTGACTATGATAACGACGAGGGAACGAAGATCATGCTTGCCGGACAAGCGAAGCTTCCGGATAGTCCTTTCGACTTTAAGGATGCGTCTGTCAAGGAGCATCTCACCGGCGATTGGAAGGAGAAAGTGAAACGCCGCATGGATAATGTCGATGTCGTGGCAGTCTTATGCGGCGAGAAGACACATACGGCAGTTGGTGTCTCTGCTGAGTTGGAGATCGCAAAAAATAAAGGTAAGGAGTATTTTTTGCTGGCTGCATACTCCGATAAATCCTGTATGAAACCGAAGAGTGCCTCATCCACCGACAAGGTTTACAAGTGGACTTGGGATAATCTCAAGACTCTGATTGGTGGCGGTCGATAGGAAAAGATCATGCGAAAAGCTCTTGTGGTCGGAATCAACTACTACCAAAGAGTGGGTGGACTTTTCGGCTGTGTTGACGACGCGCACGCAGTGAAGGCCGTGCTTGATCGCAACAGCGATGGGACGGTCAACTTCGGAACGAAGCTACTTACTGGAACGGGGCCGACCGACATGGTTACTCGCGCAACTCTGCGCGAGAGCATCAAGGAGCTTTTTGCTGGGGAGTGTGAGACCGCACTTTTCTACTTCGCTGGTCATGGGCATGTTGAGAGTACCGGTGGTTACCTCATTGCTAGTGATGCTGCCGCTGGAGACGAAGGTCTGCCTTTGAATGAAGTGTTGACTTTCGCTAATCAGTCAGGCGCACGCAACAGAATTATTGTTCTTGATAGCTGCCACTCAGGTATAGCGGCCGCATCGATCACCGCAAGTGGATTCGCTGAAATCAAAGAAGGTACAACCATTCTCACGGCCTCTACGGCAGAGCAATACGCTACGGAAGAAAACGGCGCGGGTGTCTTTACGACACTTTTCGTAGACGCGTTGGGTGGTGCTGCGGGCAATCTCGTAGGTGAGGTCACCCCGGGCAGCATCTACGCGCACATAGATCAGTCGCTCGGGCCCTGGGATCAGCGCCCGGTCTTTAAGACAAACATCAAACGCTTTGTCTCACTCAGACGCGTACAATCACCGATAGCTCTGGTCGAACTCCAACAAATCACCGAATTCTTTCCCAACCCCGGCCAAGAGTTTCCTCTTGATCCGTCGTTTGAGCCGGAACGGCAAGGGAATGATTCAACGATTCCTGCACCTGACCCACTCAATACTGCGAAGTTTGCGGTGCTACAAAAGTATAACCGTGTTGGATTGGTCGTTCCTGTAGACGCACCTCACATGTGGCATGCAGCAATGGGAAGTAAGGCATGCCGACTTACTGTCTTAGGGGAGCACTATCGTAGGCTAGTCGAGCGTGGCCGCATCTAAGCTCTAATAATGCGTGCAAGGTTGAGACGCCCAGCAATTCCGTCGAGGGGGACGTCCTAAAGCTGCGCTTTAGGTTCCCTCTGCCTTCGGCTTCGCCCGCCCTTCACATCCAGCGTTTAGAAGAGGCATTCCCGCGATTTGACGGACACATCCGTTAAGAACACATCTGCTATTTTCCGTGACGGAACTTACAGCTATAGCAGATCTAGGCGTGGCACTTGTTCGCATCATGGGGGCGTATCTTCTTGGAAGAGGTAATTGAAAAAGCAATTGCTCATAGATATCGCTTCTATCGGAAGGGATATGTTACTTAATTGCCCAACTTGCAAAAAGTTTCCTGGTGGCGTCGGAGCCGTAGTTCTGCACGGCATCCTGCATTTGCTTACTGATGCCAGATAAAGAAAGCCTCCTCTTTGTAATTGCCAATATGCGGCTTTTATCCTCGGCCAGTTCATCCAGGTTATTCAACATATCCACAAGTAGAAATTCCTGAGTCAGATATTGCGGGAATCGTTGTTTTTTCCGAAACTCGAATGGCCGATTCCCAAGTACGAAAGTGCCTTGCAGCTTGTGGTTGTATACCCAAGTAATGTTATAAAGCTGCGTGGTTCCTAAGCTGAGCGAGTTATAGTTGTTCGGGGAAACCAGAAGAAAATTACTGTCGCGCAAGAAAGCAGCGACCAATTCTTCCGCCTCTGGCGGTACAGGTCCGTATACGGACGGGCGAGGCACATAGTAAAGGCCTCTTGCTAACTTACTTAGCTTGCCATCTTTCAGCAAATGCCTAAGCCCGCGTTCTCCAATATTTAGGTCAGCGGCAAGTTCTTTCCAACGAAAGAATTTACCTGTTTTTAATGGCGCTGGTTTATCCATGTGACGCAGTTATCCCCTACGAAATGATCCAATTGAAACTCAACAACCATAATAAAAGCCCTTTTCCTGATGGTCTGGCGCGTGGTGACTTTGTCGATCTATTGAGTTGGGATTTCGACTATTTTCCGCGCCGCTCGCGGTACACTTTTCCATAGATCTCGATGCGTTTCATAAGGTCCTTATGTTGGTTTCATTACTGACAACTTCAGTTTAGGACATGTGAAAGCATACGCAAGCCTTGCTTGAAACAGGTTAATCGAGTGCTTCCTGTTCGGCCATGTAGCCAGCTGAAACGATGGCATTGCCCAAGCTTTCCCATCCAGCAATCGTAGCGAAACGCTGGATGCGTTGGAGCTTGCCGTCGGTTGCTTTCTTCCTGGCGCCAACCGGTATATCGTCCGGATACATCCTCCATGGGCGAATAATATGCCCAGCCTCCTTTGCCCCACGCGCTAGTGTGGCTGCTATCCTAAATCCACCCTCGTCTATATCGCCCCAGTGGTAAATGGGTATGGATGAAGGGAGGTTGCTTAGCAATCGCGAGTACATCGCCATCCATGCGGGTGTTGGCATCCCGGCGGTATAGATGAGAAGAATGTTTTGCTGGCATAGCCGTCTGGCTTCGCTGTGGAAGGTTGTCTTGTTCTCTATGGTTATGACGTGTTCTGGCGTCCCGATCACTTTTTTGATCGCTGCCGCTGGTATGCCTGAGTAAGGGGTGTCCAGCAGGGCAGTAACGCGCTCCCGCTCGATAGTCACGTTCCCTGAGATAAGTGTCGGTTGCTCCTCCCTGAACAATCCTATTTCCGCCCATATGTCGGCCGGTTCGCGTTCTTCCGGTTCGATGCTGCCAAAGAGCAGGACGTCCAGCGCGCTCGTCAGCTTCTCGACTCGTTTGCTGTCACTGAACCATTTGGCGCTCGCTTCCCGTATCGGCATAGAGACTATGCCTTCCCCGATATTGGAGGCGGCCAAGCTGATTGTTTTGGCTGCATCCAGCCAGTCTTCGATGGAGTCCGGGCCTAGTCCGCGCACGTTCTTTAACAGGCCCCAGCGCTGCAAGACGTCATCTAGCACGGGGTGTTCGACCATCAATGGAGTAAATCGCTCACGCGCATAGGACAGCTTCTGTCCAATCGGCACCTTATTCAAAAATGTAGCGAGTTTGATGCCATCAGCCAAAGTGACGCGCTCGATCATGTCCTCGCCGCCTTTTTTATTCCATACGATATTGATTGCGCCGACAGACTTAGCGCTTTTCATTGTGGAATCGAAAATTTCTTTCTGCCGAAGGTCTCGTGCCGAGTGATATGCTTTGAGATGAGATGACGTCAGCGCGGCCTCGCGAGACCGCAGGCCGGCGTCGCTCTTGTCGCCGGCTGTGAGCAGTTTTTCCAGCAGGGATGTCGCCGCCTTGTCCATTATATCGCTGCCTCCACAGTGGTTTCAGATGGGCGCATGGTGATCAACTCGGCTTCAAGCATGCCGGGATTAAATTCCAAGAGGTCGCCGCGCATGGCGTCACGCATTTCCTGCGAGATGTCATGGCCTTCGACAAGGCTTGTGTTATTGGTCGGGTCGCGCATGATGTCGTACTGCCGATGCATGAAGGAGGACAGTGTCCCCTGGTTGTCGCCGGTGCCGGTCATCACGATCTGCAGGCCGAGGTCTTCGAGGTATTGCATGGTCGCAATGATGTTGTCGTCATACATGCGTATGAAGACTTCATCCAGCAACATCAGGCGTACGCCGCTGCGGTTCTTCTTGTTGAGGCGGTATGCGGATGCCAATGCTGCCCCGGCAATCACGTACAGCGGGGAACGATGTTCGCCGCCCGAGCCTGCACCAATGCGGCTGCTCAGGTATCCTATGTGGCGAGGAGTACCGGTGTGGTCGTCTCTCAGGATTTCGATGTCGAACGAGAAGAACTCGCGATAATCGTCCAAAGGACTACGCATTTTTTCCGTCCCCGGGGTGATCTTGTCGTCGATCAAGCGTTTGAATTCCTCTGGTATTTCTCCGGGACCCCCGAACATATCGTCGTTCGGGCCATAGGCTGCTACGTTCTTGATGAATCGCATAAGGTTGGCGAGCTCTGGACGTACGTTACGAACGAAGTGGTAGCGTTCGCCGTTAGAGAAAGAGGGAGACTCGCGCAGTACGGCATTCAGCGTATCGAATCTTTCCTGCATCATCTCCAGGTTGTTGTTGAGCGAGATGGCGACGTCGTTGCGGAAAGTTTCCTGCGATCGGCGATAAGCTTCCTGCATTTGCTGCTTGTATTCGATAAGCGTTGTGTCGCGGAGTCGCTTTATGATGGCGTCGATCCATTGATAGGCCAGGCGCCAGTCCATTGATTGCTCCTGGCTTCGGACCTCTTTATGGTTCATCGTAAATTCGGCGGCGCACTGCATGCCGAGGTTGGTGTGTGTTTGCAGCCTTCTTTGGGCGGATTCTTTTCTGTCTTCGCATTCCCTCGCCATATCCACGAACTTGCCAGAGCCGAACTTCGGTAGGAGCCTGTCCCACTGCTGCTGGGCATATTCGCGATCATAGTCTGGGTCGGATTCCGCCTTCTCGCATTCTGTCTTCGCGTCATTGAGAAGCCTGGTCATCCTGCTTTCAAGGTCTTTCGCTACGTTGAGCGCGTTCTCCCCTACGCCGATCTGGCGGTTAAGTTGGCTAACCACTATCTGGATATCGGATGCGGTCTTGTTCCAGTGAGACTCCTGGTTGAAGAGGTTCACGTATTCCTCGTCGGCCATGCCGGCCAGTTGATTGGATAGACTGGCTTGAACCTCCTTGGCGGAAGACATCTCAGTCCAGTATTGGTGGAGCGTGTTCAGGAGGGACGGATTGTTCGTCGCTTCCAGTGTCTGGATCAAGGCTCTGATTTCAGCGTGCTTTTCATTGAGGCGATGGATAGTTACTCTAATTTCAGCTAGCTCGCGTTGTATGGCGTCACGATTGCTGATGCTGCCGCCGCCTATCTTGAATGAGGTGGCGGGCAGTGGTCTTAGCCGATCCACTTCACCGTACACTACCAGCATTCCGTCCTTGGTCAGTGTGTGCGGTCCCTTCAATGCCTCGTCATCGGTTTCGGCGCGCATCATATTCCCGAATTGGCGGCGCAAATAGGCAACCGCAGCTGGATGTTTGCCATCGATAAGTTCAGCGACTGAGCCGCGCGGCGGATTGCGGTCAATGTGCTGGCAGCTCTCCATGACCATTTTCACGCCGTAAATGGCGCGCTGGCCAGTTAATGACCTGTAATGGGAGAAAGCTCGCTCCTCCTGCTTGTTGTCGGATGGGATCAGGAGCGCCTCGGCGTTTCGCCCGAGATAAGATTCAATTATGGGCTGCCATGCTGGGTCGGAGATGCGGGTGAGGTTGCAGATCGGCTCGGGGCTGATGCCATTGTCGTGCAATTCTCTAATGAGCTTGTCGGTGGCGTCGCTGATCGCAGCCTTGCCCTGCTGTATGCGCTGGAGGTTGGCCTCCATCACGTTTTTCTGTTCTGTCGCCACATCCAAGTCACGTTTTAGGTCGGAGTCTATGCGATAGAGTGTTCTGACTGCGTCCGAGCCGGTTTTAAGAGTGGGGCGCAAGGCCGCCTCTATGTCCTTCCACTCTACCTTGCTGAGGTTGCGCTCGGCCTTGTCGAGATCGAGCACAGCTTCGTTCAATTCTTCTTTCAGTCCTTGTAGATACGGCGACTCGGCGGCGTTCGCAAATGCCTTGCGGATTTCGGTCACGTTTTTGGATATGACGCTAAGGCGTGCTTGTTGAGTCTGTTCGGCTCGGTTCAATTCAGCTTGCAGCACTCCATGCTCCTTGTGAGCAGAGTGCGACTCTTTCTGGTGGCGATATGAGTCAGCGTTCGCCTTGGCTGTCAGGAGGCTTTGCTCAGTGGTGGCAAGCTTATCAACAAGCTCTTCGTGCGCATCCTCTGCCTGACAGCGTTTAATCTGTGCTTCAGACAGGAGTTCGCCATCATGCTCGTGCATAGCATCTTTTTCCAGCACCCGCCAGGTTGCGATGTTGCGAACTTCACCTGCGGCCCGTTTAAAGTGCTCGATCGTCTCTTCCCCATCCTTTATTTGTGTCTCGACTCTAGTCACCGTGTTCGTCAGTTGCTTGAAGGAATCCATGATTTCCTTGAACTTGCTGATATTCGTCGAGTGCGCTTCCAGGACTTCGTCGCGGATAATGTCGTCCACCGATTTTTCGAAGCGCAGCCGCAATCCGAAACGCAGGGCGCGTGATACGGCTTCCAGTGCCGGTGCGGGGCCACCGCCAGTAGCGCGCAGTGCGAACAGCAGGGCGCGCAGGTACTTGTCCGGGGCGTCGTAAATGGGGTCATCGCTGCCAGCCATCTTGGCGCGCTCGATCAGTTGTCGCTGGAAGACGGGCCATTCACGCGGCCGTTCTTCGCCGTCCACGATGTCGACCAAGTCGCTCATGGCGATTTCAGCTCCCTGCAGGATGAAGCGTCCATACACCTCGAGTTTGTCACTGTCTACAGATGCGCCAATGCATACGCCAGCGGAAATGGGCTCGTTGGTATCCGTGTTGCGCCAGATCATCGTAATATAGGTTGTGGCGTGGTCGCGTACGCGCTGCTCCGGATTGGGGCCGTATTGGCCAAGGCAGTAACTGCGGATGGAGCGAGACTGTTTCTTGGCCTCCGTCTGGGCATTCAGCGAGATGCGATTGGAGTTGGCGCCGAAGAAGGCAATCTGGATCGCGTCTAGAAGCGCTGATTTGCCGCTTCCATTGGGGCCAAAGATGCTGGTAATATCCCGTAGGAGGATTTCAAGTTTGTCGAAAGTGAAATACTGGACCAGCCTGATGTATTCGAGAATCATGCGATTTTTTCCTCGGTTGGATTAGTGTTTTCAGGTGTCTCGTCGCGAATGGATACGCCGGCGCCTTGGGTTTTCCAAAGCACAAGCCTTTGCAGTGTGGCCTCGCCGAGTAGGACGGTTATGGCGGGGCGAATGGTGATGATGTAGGGTTGCGAGCCGAAATCGATGTCTTTAACGGGTACTTCGTCGTCATCAGTATGTCTGCGCGCGATTCCCCATCGGTTCAGCGTATGCAAGAGGGTCGTCAGTTCGCCGCGAGAGGGGAGTTCGCGTCCCGTCAGCAGGCGATATTTCTCTTCCAGTTCAACGATGTCGCATTCGACCTCGCCATAATCGTTCATCTGACCTAGCTGGGCGTACGAGTCGTAAATCATGCGTAATACCAATGCGAGCATGGACTGGTTGACCGTGGCCGGCCCTGTTTTGGCGAACCGCGGCACAGCACATGCAAAACGCAGGTTGGGGTCTATTGTCAGATCCAGACCGAGTGGATCGAGTACGCGCCTCATTTCATGCTCGTTTCCGGCAATGGCCCAATACACGCCGCGGTTTCTCATGTCTGAGTAGTAAATGACTTGCTCCGTTGCCAAGCGCAAAGCTGCTGTGGTCAGTTCTTCTGCCGTGTTGTCGCTATTGTTGCGGACGATATAGTTTTCCCAGTGCTTGCTCATCGCATTTCCTCTTTGCTTTTTTTGCGAATTCCTTGCTTTGTGAGTTGAAAAGGTATGCCGGATAGATAGGTATGCGGCTGCTCGGTATCCCCAGATGGGAGAATGCGGAACCCGCGCATTTTTTGAACAGATTGCTGCTGCAGAATCCTGCTATCTGACCTTACAGCCATCGCTAGTGGGTACAGATTCTGCAGCATTCTTATGTCCGATACTCCATTGATCGGGATGTCGGCAAGGTCGATCGTATCGCGGCCGTCGAGTTTTTCGGCAACCAGTAGAGCTAGTTTGAGCGGATTTATCTGCCGGGCCGCGCGGGCACGCTGGCGTATACGCATCTTGGCGACTTCTTCGTCGGTAGGCTGTTGCCGGCGCAAAATCGATGGTGGTCGCCTGTCAGGTTGCTTGCGCGGCTCGGCCAGTCGATCAGGGGATATGGGTAATCCTGAGCCAAACGGGTCGGCAGGAAGAGTTTGTCCTGACATCACGGAATTAATGGCATGTTTGACCAGGTTCTCAATGGGGCGCAGAGAGCGCAGCCGGTAGTCCAGAACCATCAGTGCACGTTTGTTGGCTCGCCGGATTTCATCGTCGAGCCGCTCCAGGTATTCATCTATCCGTTGCAGGTCGAACAGGCGCTGCATGTCTTTTTCCAGCAGTGACTCCGCGAGTTTACGATCGCCATTGCAACGTTTGGTTTCGTACCATCCGATCAGCTTGTTTCTCTGCTCGGTTGATGTGTACATGTTCTCAGCAATGCTGATGATCTTGGGGCGCAGAGTAAGCGGATGCTCTTTAGTACGCAATTCATGATAGTCGCCAATGAACACCTGTTCGACGTATTCATTGAAGAATCGGTACACATATTGCGCGGTGGAGATTTCATCCTTGATTGCTTCCATCAGGTCGCGAATGATCGTACTAGTGATGCGGATGTGCTCCAGCAGCCTCCTCGATTGGTCGGCGGCCTCCTGGAGCGATTCACCTTCCGCTTCGCCGTCGGCGACAAGCTTCAGGTTCATGTGAATGGAGCGGATCTTGCCCGAAACGAAGACCGGCGGTGTCTCCGCAAACGAAATCAGCATCGACAGGAACTGGCTGACTGCTGGCGGCATAGAAACGCGTCGCTCTCCCAGATAGCGATCGATCCGCAGCCAGCCGCTTTCAGTAATCCGTCTGAATACGTATTGGGCGCGCACTTCGAGCGAGGTGTTGCTGATCTCGCCGTCCTCTACGTCCCACGCGTCCTGTATGGCCAGGATATTCGCAATATTGTTTACCATGTCCTGCGCCAGATACCCCTGGCTTGGCGGGAGAGGTGCGTCGGGGCCGAACTTTGAACGGTGTAGGCGGCAGAGTAGCGCCCAGTATTGCTGATGGTTGGTAGACGCTAGGGGCGAGAACAGGTGCTTAGGGAGGCGCGAGAAAAGCAGCGTCTCGGCCGTCTCCTGACCTTTCTGTGGCGGCGTGCCGACTATTCCGGAAATACCCATTTACTGACCTCATTCATGTTGTCAACGGCGAGTTGGTAGTCGGGAGGTTTTTGTCGATCAGTGTCCATTGCTGCCCTGGTCTCTTGAATGTAATAGCCGATCAGCGCGCCTCGCATCGTGTCGGTGCGGCTGGCGGTATTGCTGAAGTATTCATAGCGGATGACGTTTTCCTGTGCCGGCGTCAGGTCGGGGTGGGCGATCAGTCTCACTCTTACCTGCGCATTCCAGTCCGCGTCGTCCTTCGCTTGCATAGTGGCCTTGCTTTTCAATAGTTTGGCGTCAGTCATGCGGCCAAACGAGAAGTCCCGGAAGGATTGGGTATGGTGGCAGTAGGCTCTCGAATGCCAACGTCTGCCGGCTTTTACGATGTGATGCGGGGAGATGATGCGAGCGTGCGGCGCAGGATGGTTCATGGACATGTAAGTTATTTCCGCCTCACACCGTGTGCGGATGGATTCTGACAGAACCGAGAATATGGCGGGATCGGGCGTGGAAAAGGCAGGCAACCCAGAGATAAGGGGAGTGTTGCCTTCCAGCTCGTCAGTGATGTCAGGGGCATCGACCAGCGCGATGTACCGGTTCAGGGATTGCGCTATCAGCACATTCGTAGATGCGGATTTTTTCCTGCGGTGGGCAGCAGGCGTGGCGAGATAGCTTTTTTCGACGGTGTTCCAGGTCAGTAGCGTCGGGTTTACGTCACGGAATTGCCTTATCCATTCGCTCGCGCGCACGGCGCTCATGCCAAACAGGTAGCGCAGTCTGCCATTATTTAAGCGGCCTTCCCAAAGGAGAAGATCGTGCAAGTTGGACATCCTACGCTTTATATCGGCACGTTCCATGATGTGAAGGTAACCTTATGGAAAACGGTATGATATGGGAAGCGGTATGATGAGTAAAGCAAAAAATTTCAATCGGCGGGTTTGTCTGAGTCGCGTGTCAGTTTCTAACAATCGGCCTGTTTTCTCGGTCATTGCGCACTCACTTTAGAGTGCTCTCTAACTTATCGATATCTCTACGCAATTCATCGATCTTGGCGTTCATGGCTACGCAATCACCTTGCATTTTATGAAGTGCATCATCAATCGTATCAATCCGATCCATACCCATAAGCTTGATATTGTCGGCGTCTTCGACTTTTCCCACTAAGACAGGCTTGCTTTCTTTAGACAGCATCCAAAATCCACCTGCTGCCACAACGGATGTGACCATCAAAATTGCAAAAACGTCCATTTCTCCTCCATGTATGGGAATGGGATTTGCTTACATATTATGATCAGAGTTTGCCAACTTGTCTTGATATCGATGGTTGTATAAATGCATTCAAGAATAGCAACGGCCACATCATCATGCAATGCTTAAACAATTAGTATTGGCTCTGAGGATAAGTCTGTTGCAGAATACATCTCTAATAAAAGATACCCCATCCTCTTCATTTTCACCTGTATCCCTACGAAATGCTTTTTCTATTTGCAATTCTCGTATTGGCAATGTCCGTCGCAGTTGCCAAAGACACGAATTCAACCCTTGCGGATCAGTTGCGGAGTATTTTCTCTTGATGGCAGGCAAGGCATCGACGAAGCCTATAATTGAAAGCGTACTCTCGCTCGAGACAAGCAGCGAAGCGCTGGTCGTCAAAGTCATAAATTCTTCCGAACGCAGCATCAGACTTGCCGCATATTCGTTCACGTCCCCTGTCGTGGTTCGGGCGCTTTTGAATGCGAAGAGACGGGGCGTCGACGTTCGTGTCGTTGTGGATGAAAAGGGCAACAAATCCAAAGCGAGCATTGCTGCGCCGAACCTGATTGCAAATGCAGGCATTCCGGCCAGGACTATCTCAAGCTACGCAATTCATCATGATATATACATCATCTCGGATGAAAAACATGTTCAGACCGGGAGTTTTAACTTCAGCAAAGCAGCCGCCAAATCCAATAGCGAAAACGTGATCGTCGTATGAAATAACCCCGAGATTGCCGCTTCTTACCTCAAGCACTGGCAGAACCGGTATAACCAAGGGGTGAAGTTCAGATCGACGTATTGATGAGTGCTGGCTGACAGATGCTTTTTCCGGCGGCTTCAATTTCTTTACTTGCACAAAATGTACTGTTTGAACCTAAGGATTGCAAAGTTTGCCAATTTTGCAGACACCATCTGCAAAATTGCCCTTATTACATTAAGGTCAAGAGTTCAACTAGTGCCACAATCTACAGCACTTATTTCAAGCGAATCTCCGAATGCGGACCTACGCATCCAATACATCGTACGAGAACCATTGCCTGTGAAGCACATAAAAAATAAAACTAGGAAAGCAGATTATTAATATTCAAGCCCCAGGTGACTTGGAACTAATTTACCCAGAAGCACTTTAGGAATAATGATTTGATTTCCAAGTGTTTCAAAATACCCATATCCAACGCCAGACAATTTCGACAGATCAAGCCTCGAACTCTGCAAGGAATGAAGAGCATCAGGATAAAAATGGCCATGCTTTTCTGGAAGGTACTTCGCAAAAAAATTATCAAACCATTGATCTGCAATAATTTTTATTACATCTCGAATTTTCCAATTTGAGGATGGCTCTGATAATAAATATGAACCCCATAAAAGAGAAATTTGTGAAAAGTTATCTATACGATTGAGTGAAAGGCGAAGACATCGATCATAAATAACTGGCAGGCCATATTCATCCATTACATGGACTATTTTTGTCTCAAAACATGCGTCGGCACGCACCAAGTCGTTCGCGTCCAATAGTCTGCAAATAGTGGCATCAACATTATCGGGATGAAGCGAGATTCCTTGTGCAAGATTCCAGAAATCAGCTTCGTACATTACTTGAGTGCCCTGAAATAGCGGATTCTTTTCTACGGCGCAAACAAGCTCTGCCATCCCACGTCGATCATAACTGCTAGTCGGATTTTGAGCGCTCCTGCGAAGACATTCAAACGTTCGCGGGCGATCTTCATTGGGCTTGCCATCACGGGCGTCTTGCTTCCATGCGAATTCGACATCGAGTTTGTAGTCTGTCCAGCCACATCTCTTTTTAACTTCGAAATACCAAATCCACGAACGAGCAAGTTCTGCCCAATGCTTTTTCTTTCTACCCATTTTCTGTTTCATGGCGTGGTGCGATTAAATCGGTAATTTATCAGCCTACTCAAAATTTAAGGCATGCCTCAAGATAAGGCAAATCAATGATATTAAAGGATAAATATGGTCAAACAGCAAGCATCAGATTTGACTACTCAAATGTTGGGGCAGTTTGGCCCAACTCTATCTGGGAAAAATTTATATTCGGCTCTGGGATTCAAAACCTATGCATCGTTCTATCGCAGTCTTAAAAGATGCGAAATTGGAGTACCTGTTTTCACGTTACCAGGCCGGCGCGGCTGGTTCGCGCTGACTGGTGATGTCGCCAGTTGGTTAGATGAAAGACGTGCTGAAAATGGCCAGAAGGTTTTAAGCCAACCCTGACATAGTCTGAACATCAAAAGAAGGAGCAAAACATGAATACAGGATAGCCGACAATAATAAATCGGGGCATATAAAGCACAAAACCCAGATCCGTTGTGGCGGAAGTCTGGGTCTGAATTCAGTGCAACAAGGCTTGGCGGCGCTTGGTGACTGAAGTATCCCTTCCAAACAAAAAAATGTCAACAGCCTCGAACAGAGGTTGATGGGATTGCTTTGTCTGCCCGGTCGCCGGTTATGCCGGCGTATCAGCCCGCCCTTCGAGGCGGAGTGCATACCATTTACTGGGTAGGGATACTTATGGCTCAGCATTTCAGTCAAAGCAAGAAATATCGTGATCTAGAAATATTTGAAATCACCAGACTCACGGAAGAAGAGGCTTGGCAAAAATTTGTCATGATGCGATGGGGCAGCCTCGCGACAATGCCATGTCCGATTTGTGGGGCAATAGATACGCATTATCCCCGTCGCGCCCGCAAACAATGGCGTTGTAAACACTGTGATGCCGTATTCAGCGTAACAACGGATACGCCCTTCAAAAACAGGCGGCTCTCCTTCGGCAAGCTGCTAATTTTGATTTACTGGTTTGTCGTTGAGCCAAAAGGAGCTGCGGCGAATAAATTGTTGGCGCCGTTTGGGATTACCTTACGTACAGCGTATATAAATTTTGGGAAAATCAGAGAGGCAATATTTCAAACAATGGATTTAACTCCATTAACTGGAAACGTCCAAATCGATGGTGCGCACTGCTGTGGGAAGCCTCGTAGGCCGCGTAAAAGAAACAAGATGACTTCTGGGATTGCCAATAATATTCTGCGCAATAGAAAAGCTTCTATTGTTCCTCCAACACGAGGTATGTCTATCGAACCTTGGAATAAGGAAAAGCTTGAGAATCGCAGGATTGTCTTAGTGCTTCGTGAGCTTTTTCCAGAAAAAGGCAAAGGTGCCAGACGAACGATAGCAGTCGTAGTAAAAGCAGAAAATCGAAAAAATGTGATTCCGATAATCCAAAAATATGTCAGCAAGGGGGCAATGATAGAAACTGATGATGGACATGCATATTCGACTCTATCTGCTTGGTACGACCATCAGAGCGTAAATCATTCAAAGGAATACTGTAGAGATGATGGCGTTAACAACAACCAAGCCGAATCATATATTGGGCGGCTACGCCGCTCTGAATATGGCACTTATCATGGCCTCAGACCGCAATACCTCGCATTCTATGCTGCTGAAATGGCATGGAGAGAAGACGTAAGAGTGCTCTCGTTAAAAACGAAATTCGAGAATCTTTTTAAGAGAATTTTTCAGTCCGATATTTCGCGTGCATGGCGGGGCTACAACCAAGGACACCGGCTTGGATTTGAATATCTAGGTTAATCTACGATCACTCGTCAGCCAAGCTCCACTCTCCGTCTCTTCTCCCCGTGTGATGAGTATGATGCCGCTGAATGGTGCCAGTTCGGCAAATGCTCTTGAGTCGATATCTCACAGATGATTTTAACTGAGCAAAGCTTATTGATTCTGTATTCAACTCAGCATATCTAAGCGCTATGAAGGATGTGATCTCTGAAGTTGTAACAGCCTGGCCTTGGTTAAGGCGTAAAAATAGAAGAATCCCTCGAGTAAGCTCCCCATACTGTAGGTTGACTCGTACTTCATGGCTACGTATTGTAGGGATATAAATCGGGTCAATTCTTATATCGTGAAGTGACAGTGTTTGGTCTACCGATGCCAGGAGATCTTTAAGTCGATCTAAATCCTCAGCCAGCCTTCGGCATTCAGCTAAGGAAGCTTCGATTTTCTTGATTTCACCATCAATTCGACCGCGTCGGTCGATCAACCACTTTAAAGATGAAGGAAGTCTGGGCATTGGTCAATTAAACCACTGCCCAGAAAATGTTTAAAGTGCAATAGGGACATAATGGCGAGATTCATAAAAAAGCCCTGATGAGCCAGGGCTTTTTTATTGTCAGGCCAAGATACGACCGAAGATCGAATGCGACTTCGGTGAACTGATCCATAGCCACGAGCGGCCCGGAAAACGAAGGCCGGCAACTGCATTGTGAACATGCGGCGCAATGCGCTGCCGTCGTCCCATGCCGGCGACATCGTTCCCGAGTGGTTTAGACCGCTCAGACTTTTCCCCGAAAGACGGCGCACTGGCGAAAAGCTTCCAGCGATAACGGAACGCTCGTGCTCATGCAGTACCGGCTGGTCAGCTTGAGCAATTCCTTGATGTCGCGTCCGCTCGAATTCGGGAAATTGATTACCAGGTCAGCGATCAGCTCAGCCGGTAAATCGGCCCGGAACTGGGTCGACAGCGATTGCCACAGCCGAATCGCATCGTCGTGCGGCGGGATCTCGTACTTGATTACGGCAATGCAGCGCGAAAGAATCGCATCATCCACGTCGCCGACGCGATTGGTCGTCATGAACAGCAAGCCGTCGAAATATTCCAGCGTACGCAGGAATTCGGCAACGATGGCATTGTGCTGCAGGTCGTTATCGCGGCGGCGGATGTACACATCCGCCTCGTCCAGCAGCAGGATCGCATCCCAGCGCGCAGCCCTGCGCAGGATTGTGGTGAGGGCCGATTCCACCGAGTCCGCGGAAATGCCCAATTGTCCCGAATGCACACGGTAGAGCGGCTTGCCGACCACTTCGGAGTACACCTCCGCAGTCAGCGTCTTGCCAAGGCCGGATGCGCCCATGCAGAGAATGGTGGTGCCTCCCGACTTGCCTTCTACGATGTCGTCCATCAGCACATCCATGTTGGAGGTAAGGATGTCGATCAGGGTGCGGTGTTCCGGCGGCAGGATTAGTTTGGTGCGCAACTGCGGCTTGTACTCGTATTCGGCCAGGTTCTGGACATGCACCCAGATGTCCTGATGCAGTTCAAGATGAAACACGAGCAGGTAGCAATGCAGCGGAATCTTGTTGAAGCCTTGCTCCACTCCATGCATGTTCCAGAAATCCCGGTCGGAGTGGGTTTCAAAGCGTCTCTCGAGGACTTCCTCGTCATTGACGCACTTTACCGATGTGCCCGCCTTGATGCGGAAAAATTCGAGGTTGTCCTGGAGGATGCGTTCGTTTATGAGGAATGCGGAATTGTGCGCTACGAATTGCTCGCCGAAGCGCGGCTGAAAATTCAGGAAACGCGCCGCCTGCGTTTCATAATCCTGCTTGAATTCGGGGCATTCCCTGAAAAATCCTTTGCGAGCAAGCATTTCCGGAATGGTCCACTCGCCAATGTCGCGCCTGTAGAAGAGAATCGCATTGGTCATGCCGCTACGCCATTTTTCGGGAGCGTCGGAAACAATCTTGTTGGCAGCCTGCACGGTATTGGCAAGCAGATCGATAACGACGTAAGGCCGGCCTTCATTTGGCTCTATGTACTCGATCGAGTAAATCAGCCAGGGCAGCAGCACGCCGTCCTTGTTGCGCTTGTACAGCCAGCCGTCGATTGCATCGCGAGATAAGTAATTGATCAGGGCCGGAACCAGCATATCCAGGTAGGGAACGACGGTTTTATCCTCGTCCTCGCGGATGTTCCTGATTGCGGTCAACTGAAAGATCAGCCCTTTGTCGCCTTCCTGTTCCGCCAAATTATGCAACTGCTGCAGCGATTCGCTATCGAACATCCGGCTTGGAACAACTATTCTGCCGTTGGTGAGACCATGCTCGGACAGGCGCTTTCCCAGCGGCGTTTCCTTGTCTATTGTTTCGGCCAGCTTGTTTAACAGCGTCACCGAGAGTTCCAGCTCCATCAACACTCCTAATAAATTCAGACTAAATACAGTCACACTAGCCGGCATGCCTGCGAGGCAAGGGCCGGATCAACGTCGGACAAAAACAAAATGGCCTTTGGACAAGAAAATACCTTTCGATACGGCAGGCGGATGCCATCGACTTGGCCGCCACCGTGCGATTATAATTAAATTACTACTGTATGCAGGTAATCTTGTTCACATCAATTGCAAACGACGTCTATTTTTGTATTGTGAAGGCGCGAAACAGTCGGAAAAATGGATGCGTTGCATCGCCTTTTGCGCAACAGCTTGAACTGAATGAATAGGCTTGCCTGCGCGAATGGAATAGGCAGTTTTATTTCCGGAAGACATGCAGTTGTCGGTCGATCAGGCCATTACGGAATCTTGGCTTGCGCCAGCTGCATTTGCGCCATCCTGAAATAGAATGCTTTAGTCGCCTGCGTTCGCACGGCGTACCAGTTGAACGCTTGCGGACTTTTTTATTCCATGAGATCTGATATGAAGGCGCAAGAAAAGAGCATGCCAAAAAAAGGAAACTGGCTCGGCGCGATGCGCAAGCATTCCCTCAAGCACATCTGGATCTCATTCGGGCTGGGGATTTCCTTGCTTGCCATTCTGGTGCTGCTGGCGCAAAGCGTTGTTCAGCTTTTCGGGGAAGGCACCGCCGGCACCATCATGCGTTATGCGCTGCTAGGCGGCACGGCCGGCTTTGCCGCTACTGCTCTGGGCGCTGTGCCGGCGCTGTTCTTGAGCCGAATCCCGCAGCGCGTGGAAGACATGATGCTGGGGGCCGCAGCCGGCATGATGCTGGCCGCCAGTGCTTTCTCGCTGATTATTCCGGGGATCGAGGCGGGTACTTCGATCGTCGGCAGCAAAACCGGCGGCGTCGGGGTAGTGGTGATCGGCATGGCTTTGGGCGTGCTGCTGATGCTGTGCCTGGACGAATTCACGCCGCACGAGCACGAAGTCGCCGGCGCTTTCGGCCCCGGATACGAGCGTTTCAATCGCGTCTGGCTGTTCGTGTTCGCGATCACATTGCACAACCTGCCGGAAGGCATGGCGATCGGAGTCGGCTTTTCGCATGCCGACATGGCGGTTGGCCTGCCGCTCACTACCGCAATTGCGCTGCAGGATTTGCCGGAGGGCCTGGCGGTGGCGATTGCATTGCGCAGTGCCGGATTCCCTTCCTGGAAGGCGGTGCTGTTTGCCGCAGGGACCGGCCTGCTGGAGCCCGTGGGCGCATTGCTCGGCGTCGGCCTGTCGAGCGGGCTGGCGGTTTCGTACCCAATCGGCCTGGGCCTGGCCGCGGGGGCGATGATCTTTGTCGTTTCGCATGAAGTAATCCCGGAGACGCACCGCAATGGCCATCAGACGCCGGCAACAATCGGCCTGATGTTCGGGTTCGCGTTGATGATGGTGCTCGATACCGCGCTTGGATAACGAAAGAAGGGATTGGCATGCTTGCTGCAATTGATATGGGTTCCAACAGTTTTCGCCTGCATATCGGCAGGTTTGAGAACGGCGCGATTCACATCGTCAGGAGCGCGAGCGAGCCGGTCCGGCTTGCTGAAGGCCTCGACAGGAATGGATTCCTGACCGAGGAGGCGATAAAGCGGGGAACGGATGCGCTGGCCCGGCTGTTCGGCATATTGAGTACCTATCCGCTCAGGGCAGTCAGGGCGGTCGCGACCCACACCTTGCGCGTGGCTCGCAATGCGCACGAGTTCCTTCAGGCGGCGGAAAAAGCGCTCGGTTATCCGATCGAAGTCATTACCGGCGAGGAAGAGGGCCGTCTCATCTATTTGGGGGTCGCCAATGTGCTTGCCGAACCGGAAGAAAGCAGACTGGTCATCGACATCGGAGGAGGCTCCACCGAACTCATCCTGGGCAAGGGGAGCGCAGTCAGGCGTGCTGAATCATTCAGCGTCGGCACAGTCAGGCAGAGCCTGTCGTTTTTCCCCGAAGGAATAATCAGTCAGGCCGGGTTCGAAGCAGCAATTTTATCGGCGCGCAGCAGCTTCGAGGATGTGGCTTCTTATTATGATGCGCGAAACTGGAAATGTGTCTATGGCTCGTCGGGGACGGTGAGATCGATTACCGAGATTATTTCTCTCAACGGTTTGGACAAGGGCCTATTTTTCCAGGATAACTTGACCGCTCTCAGGGAAAGCATGGTTAGCGCAGGAAATATCGGCAATATGAACTATGCTGGAATGAAGGCCGCACGCTCAGCTTCCATCGTCGGTGGCCTGGCTATATTGACGGCATTGGTGCGGATGCTGAGGATCAAGCTCGTTAGTCCGGTCGAAGGCGGCCTGCGCATGGGCGTTATGTGGAAGCTGCATTTTCAGTCTGCGCAGCGCGATCGGGCGGAGCTGGAATCCCTGCCGTGCTTGAACGCCGACTAAGCGCTTGCTCGTGTTTTCTTTGGCATTAATCGGTTTCGGGAGCGGGTTTCTGCATGCTCTGGCGGATTGTTGCCGGCGCAACTCGCCAAGACTACGCCGGAACTAAGAAAGTGCTTATTGAATGCTGATTTGCTTGCTTGCCGAGCCTGGCTTCTTCGGCAGGGTAAGCTGCAGCACGCCGTCCTGATACTTGGCTTCGGCCTTGGTCTCATCGACGTCCTGCGCCAGGGTGAAGCTGCGCGATTGCTGCCCGTAGTAGCGCTCGCAGCGCACCACCTTGCCTTCTTTCTTCTCTTCCTGTTCCTTCTTCGTTTCGGACTGGATCGTCACCTGGTTGCCCTCGACGTTTATCTTGATGTCTTCTTTCTTGGCGCCTGGAATGTCGGCCTTGACCATATACGCGTCGTCTGTTTCGCTCACATCTAACCGGATATTGGATTCGGCTTCCGTATTGGCCCATGGCGACAGCCGGAGGTTATTGAGCATGTCGTCAATGTTCCGGAATGGTTCAAAACGGGATATGTCGCTGAACGGGTTAAGTCTCATCAGATTGTTCGCCATTTTTGATCTCCATTATTGATTGGGGAATTTATGCTGCGCCACGGAGACTGCTGACTGCGGGTCAGTTCCCGAATGGCTTTAGCTTCTTGCTGGAACCTTGCCTAAATAAGTGTATGGCGCGATGAAGTCAGAAGGTTGCGCGGCATCAAAGGCGGGATTTTATTAGGGCGCGCCCTAGCCAAAAACAGCGTGTTCAGTTTTCATTTAAAATAGGGACAGAGCATAGGGCACTTCAACTGCAGCACCCGAAATCAACTTCTCATGAGAATGTAAATGGCCAGAACTGCAAGGCTGATAGTTCCCAACCAGCCTCATCACATTATTCAACGGGGTAACAACCGTCAGCAGATCTTTCGGGACGATGACGATTTCCGCAAGTTTTCCGGCTGGCTGCTTGATGCTGCCAGGCTCTTCAAGGTGGCGGTGCATGCCTACGTGCTAATGGATAATCATATCCATCTTCTCGCGTCTCCCTCGGACGAGATCGGCCTGGCGCGGATGATGCAATGGATCGGGAGGCATTACGTGCTTTATTTCAACCGCAAGCATGGTCGTACCGGCACCTTATGGGAGGGACGGTATAAAACCTCCGTGATCGATTCGGATAACTATTTTTTGGCTTGCTGCCGCTATATCGAGATGAATCCGGTCCGGGCGGGGCTGACTGCTGACCCCGCAGCATATCCATGGTCCAGCTACGCCCACCACGCCGGCGTGAAGCCGGACCCCCTGATAAACGACCATCCTTTGTATTGGGCGCTGGGAAATACGCCGTTCGCGCGTGAAGCCGTATTCAAGGCGCTGGCAGCGCAGGCGCTTACAACCGAAGAAATCGAGTTTATGGACCGGGCGCTGCTTAAGGGCAAGCCTCTTGGATCCGATGAGTTTCAGATCGTCCTGGAAAAAAGAACAAACTGCCGCGTGCGGCCGGGAAAAAGGGGGCGGCCCGTCAAGAACGCTCCGGAGGCTAATCTTATCCATGAGGCAGCAGGTTGAGCGAGTGCGGCAGCCGCGGGTAATTTATAGCGGCTTGATTTACTATGTCCCCATTTAAACAAAAGCTTGTAAATATCAAAAATAAATTGACTCTGACCCCAATTTATTTTCTTGTTTTATTTTTTCACTTGGGCTAAGGTGCGGATGGCCTGATAAACAGTAGGAAAAACAGTTATGCATGCGCAAGGTTTATACGATCCGTCCCATGAGCACGACGCCTGCGGCGTAGGTTTCATCGCTCATATCAAAGGACAAAAAAGTCATTCCATCGTCGAGCAGGGTCTTCTGATCCTGAAAAACCTCGACCATCGTGGCGCTGTTGGCGCCGACAAGCTGATGGGAGATGGCGCGGGAATTCTGATACAGATTCCCGACCAGTATTTCCGCGAGGAAATGGCAAAACAGGGTGTGACTCTGCCGCCGCCGGGCGAATATGGCGTCGGGATGGTTTTCCTGCCGAAGGAGAACGCATCGCGGCTGGCCTGCGAGCAGGAAATCGAGCGTGCGGTGAAGTCCGAGCGCCAGGTTGTCCTGGGTTGGCGCGACGTGCCGGTGGATACCGAAATGCCGATGTCGCCGACTGTCCGTCAGAAAGAACCGATCATCCGCCAGATATTCATCGGCCGCGGCCCTGACATCATGGTGACCGACGCGCTCGAACGCAAGCTGTTCGTTATCCGCAAGTCGGCCGGACATGCGATTCAGGCGCTGGATCTGATGCATTGCCACGAATTTTCCGTGCCGTCGATGTCGGCGCGCACGATCGTTTACAAGGGTTTGCTGCTTGCAGACCAGGTCGGTCTTTACTACAAGGATTTGAAGGATCCGCGTTGCATATCGGCACTGGCCATGGTGCATCAGCGCTTCTCGACCAATACTTTCCCGGAGTGGCCGCTAGCCCACCCATACCGTCTGATTGCCCATAACGGCGAGATCAATACGGTCAAGGGCAACTTCAACTGGCTGCGCGCAAGAGAGGGCATGATGCAGTCGGCCGTCCTTGGCGACGATCTGAAGAAGCTGTATCCCCTGATCTATGAAGGCCAGTCCGACACCGCCTGCTTCGACAATGCGGTCGAGTTGCTGGTCATGGCCGGTTATCCGATCGCCCAGGCCATGATGATGATGATTCCGGAAGCCTGGGAAAATCATGCAATGATGGACGACAACCGTCGCGCCTTCTACGAATATCACGCCGCGATGATGGAGCCGTGGGACGGCCCGGCGGCCATGGCGTTTACCGACGGCCGCCACATTGGCGGCACGCTGGACCGTAACGGCCTGCGTCCGGCTCGGTATATCGTGACCGATGATGACCTGGTTGTGATGGCGTCGGAAGCCGGCGTCCTGCCGATCCCCGAGTCCAGAATCATTCAGAAATGGCGGCTTCAGCCCGGCAAGATGTTCTTGATCGACCTCGAGGCAGGCCGCATCATCGACGACAAGGAAATCAAGGATACGTACGCCAACGCCAAGCCGTACAAGGCGTGGATCAATTCGGTGCGCATCCGCCTGAACGATCTCAAGGGCGAAGTCCGCGAGCAGGAACCGTGCGTTGCCATGCTCGACAAGCAGCAGGCGTTCGGCTACACGCAGGAAGATCTCAAGCGCATTCTGCCGCCGATGGCATTGAACGCGGAGGAAGCGATCGGATCCATGGGCAACGATTCGCCTCTGGCGGTCATGTCCAACAAGCTCAAGCCGCTATACAACTATTTCAAGCAGACATTCGCGCAGGTGACCAATCCGCCGATCGACCCGATCAGGGAATCGATGGTCATGTCGCTGATTTCGTATGTCGGGCCGAAGCCGAACCTGCTGGACACCAACAACATCAACCCACCGATGCGCCTGGAAGTCTCGCAGCCGGTGCTCGGCTTTGCCGAAATGGACCGGATTCGGAATATCAGCGCGCATACGGGCGGCAAGTTCCGCTCTTATGAACTGAATATCTGCTATCCCGCGGTTTGGGGCAAGGATGGGATCGAGGCTTGGCTGGCGTCGCTTTGCGCGGAAGCGGTTGATGCGGTCAATTCCGGCCACAACATCCTGATCGTATCGGATCGCAAAGTCTGCGCGGAACAGGTTGCGATTCCGGCCTTGCTGGCGACTTCGGCCGTGCATCAGCACTTGGTCGACAAGGGATTGCGCGCATCGACCGGACTGGTGGTGGAAACGGGATCTGCGCGCGAAGTGCATCATTTTGCGCTCCTGGCCGGCTATGGCGCGGAAGCGGTTCATCCCTATCTGGTTCTGGAAACGCTGGCCGACATGGCGCAGAGCCTGTCGCCCGATTTGAATGCCGAAAAAGCACAAGCCAATTTCATCAAGGCGGTCGGCAAGGGCCTGCTGAAAGTAATGTCGAAAATGGGCATCTCGACCTACAGGTCGTATTGCGGCGCACAGATCTTCGAAGTGATCGGCCTGAACTCGTCCATCATGGACAAGTATTTCAAGGGCACGGGAACCACTGTGGAAGGCATCGGCCTGTTCGAGGTGGCCGAGGAGGCCTTGCGCCTTCATCGGCAGGCGTTCGGAAACGATGCGCTGCTTGCCAATTCGCTCGATGCGGGCGGTGAATACGCATTCCGCGTCAACGGCGAAGAGCACATGTTCACGCCGGATGCGATTGCCAAACTGCAGCATTCGACGCGCAGCAACAACTTCAACACGTACAAGGAATACGCGCAGATCATCAATGATCAGTCCAAGCGGCATTTGACGCTGCGCGGCCTGTTCGAATTCAAGATTGATCCGGCAAAGGTGATTCCGCTCGACGAAGTCGAACCGGCCAAGGAAATCGTGAAGCGATTTGCCACGGGCGCCATGTCGCTGGGTTCGATCGGGACCGAAGCGCATGCGACGCTGGCAATTGCAATGAACCGCATTGGCGGCAAATCGAATACCGGCGAAGGCGGCGAGGATCCGAACCGGTACATGAACGAATTGCGCGGCATTCCGATCAAGGCGGGCGAGACGCTGGCCTCGGTCATCGGCAGCAGCAGGGTCGAAGTCGACATGCCTCTCCAGGAAGGCGATTCGTTGCGTTCGAAGATCAAGCAGGTCGCTTCAGGCCGTTTCGGCGTGACGGCGCAATACCTGAATTCGGCAGACCAGATCCAGATCAAGATGGCGCAGGGCGCCAAGCCGGGCGAAGGCGGTCAGTTGCCAGGCGCCAAGGTATCGGAATACATTGCGGAACTGCGTTTTTCGGTTCCTGGCGTCGGGCTGATTTCGCCTCCGCCGCACCACGATATCTATTCGATCGAGGATTTGGCGCAGTTGATTCACGACCTGAAAAACGTCAACCCGAGGGCATCGATTTCAGTCAAGCTGGTTTCCGAGCTCGGAGTGGGCACGATTGCGGCCGGCGTTTCCAAGGCCAAGGCGGATCACGTCGTTATTGCCGGCTACGATGGCGGCACCGGCGCTTCGCCCTTGTCTTCGATCAAATATACCGGCACCCCGTGGGAACTGGGCCTGGCCGAGACCCAGCAAACGCTGGTGCTTAACAACCTGCGCGGTCGTATTCGCGTACAGGCCGACGGTCAAATGAAGACCGGCCGCGACGTGGCGATTGCCGCCATGCTCGGGGCGGACGAGGTGGGCTTTGCTACCGCGCCGCTGGTGGTTGAAGGCTGCATCATGATGCGCAAATGCCACCTGAATACCTGTCCGGTGGGCGTGGCGACTCAAGATCCGGTGTTGCGGGCCAAATTCTCCGGCAAGCCGGAACACGTGGTCAATTATTTCTTCTTCGTTGCCGAGGAAGTGCGTCAAATCATGGCGCAGCTCGGCATACGCACCTATGACGAACTGATCGGTCGCGCCGATTTGCTGGACAAGGCGAAAGCGATTTCGCACTGGAAAGCAAAAGGACTGGACTTTAAGAAGATTTTCTACCAGCCGGAAGTCAATGCGGGCGTTTCGTACAAGCACGAAGGCGAGCAGGAGCACGGCCTGGAAAAGGCGCTGGACCACAAATTGATCTCTCAATCGATGGCCGCGTTGGAAAAAGGCGAAAGCACGTCCTTCATTTCCCCGATTCGCAATGTGAACCGGACCGTCGGCGCAATGCTCTCAGGCGAGGTGGCCAAGCGGTACGGCCACGCCGGACTGCCGGACGATACCATCCACATTCAGCTTCAGGGAACGGCGGGCCAGTCGGTGGGCGCATTCCTGGCGCACGGCATTACGCTCGACCTAGTTGGCGAAGCCAACGACTACGTCGGCAAAGGCTTGTCGGGCGGGCGCATCATCGTGCGCCCCAATACCGAGTTCCGCGGTCAGGCAGCCAGCAACATTATCGCGGGCAATACGGTCCTGTACGGAGCGATCACTGGCGAGGCGTACTTCTACGGTGTGGCGGGCGAGCGTTTCGCGGTCAGAAACTCGGGCGCCAGCGCGGTGGTGGAAGGAACGGGAGACCACTGTTGCGAGTACATGACGGGCGGTACGGTCGTTGTGCTGGGTGGAACCGGACGTAATTTTGCAGCCGGCATGTCGGGCGGCGTCGCTTATGTATATGACCCTCTCGGGGATTTCTCCGGCAGATGCAACATGGAAATGATCGCTCTTCAGCCCGTGCTTGCCAGCAAGGACCAGGAGAGCCGCATCGACCGCGCGGAATGGCACAGCCAGGCCCGCGGCAGCGAAAAAGAAACGGACGAGGTCATCCTCAAACGGTTGATCGAGCAGCACTTCAGGTTTACCGGCAGTGCATGCGCAAGGTCGCTGCTGGACGACTGGGCTACCGGCCGCTCCAAGTTCGTCAAGGTTTTTCCGCATGAGTATCGGCGCGCGTTGCTGGATATGAGTTCGAAAGCGGCAGTTGCGGATGCTGAGACGATTGCGGCGTAAAACGATCACATGAGTTCGACGCAGTACTGGAATCAGATTAATCAGAGGTAAGAAATGGGTAAAATCACCGGCTTCATGGAGTTGGATCGCCAGCAAGAGTCATACTTGACGCCTGAAGCGCGCGTCAAGAATTACAAGGAATTTGTCCTCCATCTGGAGGACAACGAGGCGAATCTGCAGGGCGCGCGCTGCATGGATTGTGGTATTCCGTTCTGCAATAACGCATGCCCGGTCAATAACATCATTCCGGATTGGAACGACCTTGTCTATCGCAGCAAATACCGCGAAGCCCTGGACGTTCTGCATCTGACCAACAACTTCCCGGAATTTACAGGACGCATATGTCCTGCGCCGTGCGAATCGGCCTGTACGCTCGGCCTCATCCAGGACCCTGTCGGCATCAAGTCGATCGAGCGCTTCATTATCGACAAGGGATGGGAGAACGGATGGGTGGTTCCCCAGCCGGCCGCGCTCAAGTCGGGAAAAAAGGTTGCCATAGTCGGTTCCGGTCCTGCCGGTCTGGCCTCAGCGCAGCAGCTTGCCAGAGCCGGACATGACGTCACCGTGTTCGAAAAGAATGACCGGGTAGGCGGCTTGTTGCGCTATGGCATTCCGGATTTCAAATTCGAAAAAATGCATATCGACCGCCGCGTCGGGCAAATGCAGGCGGAAGGCGTTGTTTTCCGCACCGGTGTGCTGGTCGGAAAAGATTTCCCTGAGAATGTGGGCAATCTGTCTCAGGAGACGATTTCTCCTGACGCGCTCATGAAAGAATTCGATGCGGTAGTCATTGCAGGAGGCGCCGAACAGCCGCGCGATCTGCCGGTGCCTGGCCGGGACTTGCAAGGAGTCCATTTCGCGATGGACTTCCTGAGAATGCAAAACCGCGTCAATGCGGGCGACAAGGTCGGCAAGCAGATTACGGCGACCGGAAAGCACGTTGTCGTCATCGGCGGCGGCGACACCGGCTCGGATTGCCTCGGCACGTCGAACCGTCAAGGCGCTGCCAGCGTGCTGCAGGTCGATTACATGCCGCGTCCGCCTGAAAGCGAAAACAAGCCATTGGTCTGGCCTTACTGGCCGATCAAGCTGCGTACTTCTTCCTCTCATGAAGAAGGAGGCGAACGCGACTGGGCGGTATCGACCAAGGGATTCAAGGGTACAAAAGGCAAGGTAGAGTCGCTGATCGCCTGCCGCGTTGAATTCAAGAATGGGAAGCTGGAGGAAGTGGCTGGTTCCGAATTTGAAATCAAGGCGGACCTGGTATTGCTGGCAATGGGTTTTGTCTCTCCTGTCTCACAGGTTCTCGATGCGTTCGGCGTGCAGAAGGATGCGCGCGGCAACGCCCGTGCAACGACCGAAGGGGAAGGATGCTACCAGACCTCGGTCGGCAAGGTCTTTGCCGCCGGCGATATGCGGCGTGGCCAGTCGCTGGTGGTTTGGGCTATACGCGAAGGACGCCAGTGCGCGCAAGCGGTGGATGAGTTCCTGATGGGTAGTTCGGCACTGCCGCGTTAACTCCAAAATTGAACGGCGCTCGCTGAAGCGTGCTCAAAATAAAAACGGCAGAGGTTAACCACCTTCTGCCGTTTTTTGCCTTATCATCATGTATGCGTCATTGCCCGTCATACGGCCTGTCAATGGGGATTTGTCAATAATAAGGTCGTCCTGATACCTTTCAGAATAGGGGCCTGAAGCAATATTCGCTCTTTTATTGCTCCATTTCAACGTGGTATCCGCTACAATCGGTTTTTCTTCTTAACTCATGCAAAACACCATGATCAAGGGCAGCATAGTTGCAATCGTTACTCCCATGCATCCGGACGGCAGTCTCGACCTAGCTTGCATGCGCAAGCTGATCGACTGGCATATTGCCGAAGGCACCGATGCAATCGTTATCGTTGGAACAACCGGCGAGTCGCCGACGGTTTCCGTCGACGAGCATTGCGAACTGATAAAGGTAGCGGTAGAGCACACGAACAAGCGTATTCCGGTGATAGCCGGAACAGGCGGCAACTCAACCAGCGAAGCCATCGAACTTACGGCATACGCCAGAAAAGTTGGGGCCGACGCATCCCTGCAGGTTGTGCCTTATTACAACCGGCCGACCCAGGAAGGGATGTATCAGCATTTCAGAAAGATCGCGGAAGCAGTCGATCTGCCCGTTATCCTTTACAACGTTCCCGGACGCACAGTATCCGACATAGCGAACGAGACCGTCCTGCGTCTGGCGCAAGTGCCGGGTATTGTCGGCATCAAGGACGCAACCGGAAACATTGCCCGCGGATGCGATCTGATCCGTCTGGCTTCCTCTTCCTTCTCGGTTTATTCGGGGGATGATCCGACAGCCATGGCCCTGATGTTCTGCGGCGGCAAGGGAAATATATCGGTAGTCGCCAATGTTGCTCCCAGAAGCATGCACTTATTGTGCGAAGCGGCGATGAACCATAACATCCCGCGAGCCAGGGAACTCAATAACTTGTTATTCCCCCTGCACCAAAAGCTTTTTGTCGAACCCAACCCGGTTCCGGTCAAATGGGCAATGCACGAGATGGGCCTGATTCCTTCCGGTATCCGCTTGCCGCTGCTTCCGCTAGGCGAGTCTTGTAAGGATGCCGTTCGGAAAGCTATGCTCGATTCAGGCATAATGGAATAATTGCGGGCTGGAAAAGCCCGCTTGGGCTAAGGTAACGTAACGTCAAACGGCAGGAAAATCTACATGAATCAGCATATCAGGACCGCAACGAACTATTTTGGCATGTTGATGCTGACCGGCATGGTCGGCTGCAGTTCAATCGGCTCCATGTTGGACGCGGATCGGATCGACTACAAAAGCGCCGCCAGCAAGAAATCGGTAAACAAGCTGGAAATTCCTCCTGACCTAACGCAGTTGCAGCGCGACAGCCGCTATTCGATTCCGGAAGCGGCGTCCGGCACGATTACCGCGTCGGATTACAACTCGCAGCAGGGAGTGCGCATTGCTAAAGATGCGGTCGTGGTGGCGCCGAAGGAGATGGCAAGCGTTCGCATTGAGCGGGCTGGCGGCCAACGCTGGCTGGTCGTGAACAAGACGCCGCAGGAGCTCTGGCCCCAGATCAAGGATTTCTGGCAGGATTCCGGTTTTCTTCTTAACGTAGAGTCTCCGGAGACTGGCGTCATGGAAACGGATTGGGCGGAAAACAGGGCAAAGATTCCACAAGATTTTATTCGCAGTTCAATAGGGAAAGTCCTGGATTCGCTTTATTCCACAGGTGAACGGGATAAATTCCGCACTCGGCTTGAACGCGCAGCGGATGGTTCGACAGAAATTTATATCAGCCACCGCGGCGCCCAGGAAGAACTGGTAGGCACGAACAAGGATTCGACTGTCTGGACGGCTCGCCCATCCGATCCCGAGCTGGAAGCGGAATTTCTTTCGCGCCTCATGGTTCGCCTGAGTGCCGACAAGGAGCGCGCAAAAGCTGCAAGCTTGAGTCCGGCTGCGCCACAGCAGTCAAGCGCCAACCTGATCAAGGGTGAAAACGGTTCAGTCATAGAGGCCAATGAAGGTTTCGACCGGCTTTGGCGGCGTGTCGGCCTTGCGCTTGACCGGGTCGGCTTTACGGTAGAAGACCGCGATCGTTCGCAGGGTTTGTATTTCGTCCGTTACGTCGATCAGGGCAGTGAAGCGCAAGACAAGTCCGCGGCGGCGGAAAAAGGATTCTTTTCCAAACTGTTCTCTTCCAAGGACGACAAGGAAAAAACCGCCCAGCGTTATCGCGTTCTCGTGAAAGCGGTCGGGACCAAGAGTCAGGTTACCGTTCTGGGCAACGATGGCAAGCCGGAGAAGTCGGCCATTGGCGATAAGATACTGTCTCTCTTGCATGCTCAGTTGAAATAACGGGAAGTGAGATCAGGGTTTAATCAATCAAGAACCGGTTGAAGAGTTAATTTGAAATTCGCCAGTCTGGGGAGCGGCAGCAAAGGCAATGCGCTCCTGATTTCCGCCTCATCCGGAACGAGCAGCACGACTGTCATGCTCGATTGCGGCTTTGGAATTCGCGAAACCGAACGCAGGCTGGCCCGGCTTGACGTTCATCCTTCCGGCCTTTCGGCAATAATCGTCACGCACGAGCATCACGACCATATCGGTGGCGCCTTCAAATTCGCAAGGCGCCATCGTCTCCCGGTGTGGCTGAGTTACGGGACCTATCAGGCCGCCATTAAGGACAGCTATGATGTTGACCTGAATTTCTGCCGGGATGGCGATCCGATCTCGATCGGCGACCTGCAATTTCTTCCTTTTACGGTTCCGCATGACGCCAGGGAACCGTTGCAGTTTTGCGCCAGCAACGGTAATTCAAAGCTTGGGATATTGACGGATGCGGGACAATCCACGCCGCATCTTATTCAGGCGCTGGCTGTTTGCGACGCACTGATGATCGAATGCAATCACGATTCCGAGATGCTGTCGCGATCAGGGTATCCAATGTCGCTGAAAAGACGTATCAGGGGAGTTTTGGGTCATTTGTCCAATGACGATACGTCCGCGATCCTGGCAAATCTGGATCAAACGCGCTTAAAAAAAGTGGTGGGAGCCCACTTGAGCCTTCAGAACAATACGCCGGAACTTGCACGAAACGCGCTATGCGCGGCAATACATACTGGTCAGACCGAGGTGGTGGTTGCTTGCCAGCAGGATGGGTTTGGCTGGATAGATACGCAAAGCTGAAGGCAGTAGATCAGACAAAAAAATGCCGACCCGAAGGTCGGCATTTTTTTGCAATTCTGAATTACTTAGCAGGTGCAGCAGGTGCAGCCGGAGCAGCAGGCTTAGCAGCGTCAGCAGGCTTAGCAGCATCAGCAGGCTTAGCAGCATCAGCAGGCTTAGCAGCATCAGCAGGCTTAGCAGCATCAGCAGGCTTAGCAGCGTCAGCAGGCTTGGTGGCGTCAGGTTTTTTGACGTCAGCAGGTTTTTCGCCAACTTTGCAAGCGGTCAGAGCAAGAGCCATCAGGCCAACGATCAACAGGGACTTTTTCATTTTTGTTCCTTAAAAAATATTGCTAAGAATAATTACCGGTAATTACTACTAGATAGAGTGTCCACGAAAGCCATTGCACAAAAAAAGATGCCGCGGCACAACACAAACTCCCTAATGCAAAGATTATATCGAATTTTTATGCCTTGTAATAGAAGCATGTAGGTGTTTTCACAAGTAATTTGTAATCTCGCAACAAGTTCCATAGGGAAATGTCCCGTTACCATGAAGTAATAAAAATGATGACGCGACAGGCACGAAAGATGCGCGCGGCAATGTCCGGGGCGGTTTTGTATCGGTTCCCATCGAAATGGCCGCTACTTAGGTCTAAAAGCAGAATTTTGCGAACGGTATGCCTGCTTCTGCTATTGCAACGATGCTTGTGATTTCTGCCGGGCCGGGTTCTTTGCCGGATTGGGAGGAACCCGATCGACAGTTTGCCTTGCAAGGCTTCATTTTGGCGAGAATAAGTTAAATACAAGAAGATAAATCAATGCCCGTATTACTACTTGATTCAGTATTCGATACATAATCGGAAACAAGACAGGCGTCTATATGAGCGACTGGAAAATTCAGGGGTAATTGCCCTTTTTGGCCAAGTCGTTCCGCCTGATGAAGCAGGGTATAATGGTAAGCTAGCAATAATTGTCTTGGGGGAAAGCATGAAGATCGGCAAGAATACCGTTGTCACGGTGAATTACAAATTATCCGACGCACAGAACAACCTGCTTGAAGATGGCCGCGAGCCGATAGTCTATCTGCACGGAGGTTATGAAAATACATTGCCTGCCATTGAAAACGCACTGGAAGGGCAGGTAGTCGGCTATTCCACTATTATCCAGGTTGAGCCGGACGACGCGTTTGGCGACTATGACCCCGCTCTGGTCAAAATCGAGGACAGAAACAAATTGCCAACGCCTTTGGAAGTAGGCATGCAGTTCGAGGGGGTTCCGGAAGAGGGCGAAAATGGCGATGAGCCGATGATCTTTGTCGTGACGGAAATTGCCGAAGAGAAGGTGGTTCTTGACGGTAATCATCCTTTGGCGGGCATTGCGCTGCGGTTTGCGCTTGAAGTGGCTGAAGTTCGGGCTGCCACCGAGGATGAGATCACGCATGAGCATGCCCACGGCGCCCATGGCGAGCATCACAGCCATTCGGACGATGATGAGGGCGATGAGTTTCGCAGTATTCCGATTCACTGATTTTCAGTGGGCGGAGTGATCACTCCTGGCTACCTGAATTGACCGCACTCTTGGGGTCGCGTTAAAATGCTCAACTGCCTGAATTATGAAAAATATCCGTCGCAAGCTCATTGTTGGTAACTGGAAAATGAACGGCAGTATTGTTGCCAATGCGATTCTGCTGAAAGAGATAAAGGTTGGCGCCGCCAAAGAGAATTGCGATGTCGCGGTTTGCGCGCCTTTCCCCTACCTGGCCCAATGCCAGAATGAGCTGGCATACAGTAGTACCGCTTGGGGGGCGCAGGACGTTTCCGCACATAGCGTCGGCGCCTATACAGGAGAAGTATCGACGAGGATGCTGCTGGATTTTGAGTGCAGCCTTGTCATTGTCGGCCACTCCGAAAGACGCGCCTATCATGGCGAAAATGACGAGATGGTTGCAAACAAGGCGCAACGCGCATTGAGCGGAGGCCTGACGCCGATCGTTTGCGTAGGGGAAACTCTGGCGGAACGCGAAGCGGGCCAGACTGCCAATGTCGTAAGCCGGCAACTGGATGCTGTCCTTTCCGTTCTCGAAGCGGATGAGACAGCTAAAATTGTTGTAGCGTATGAGCCGGTCTGGGCAATTGGAACCGGCAAGAATGCGACGCCGGAGATGGCTCAGGAAGTGCATGCCTTGTTAAGAGCAAGGTTGAGCAATAAAAATCCGTCGGCAGCGGATAGCGTACGTATACTATACGGCGGTAGCATGAAGCCGGATAATGCGAATGAATTATTGGTCATGCCGGATATAGACGGCGGCTTGATCGGGGGCGCTTCGCTTAATGCGGATGATTTTCTGGCAATCGTTAAAGTTGCGCGATTGCCTGAAACAAAATAAAAGACTGGGACTGGAAACAAAATGCAGACGATGTACAACATCATTATTATCATTCAAGTGTTATCGGCGTTGGCGATCATAGGGCTGGTGCTGGTTCAGCATGGCAAAGGCGCCGACATGGGCGCAGCGTTCGGGTCGGGGGCTTCCGGCAGTTTGTTCGGAGCGAGCGGTTCATCCAATTTCCTTTCCAAGTCAACCGCAATTGCCGCTGCCATATTCTTTTGCTCAACCTTGGTAATGGCTTACGTAAGCAACAAGCGCAGCGCTGTTGAAGGCGGCGTGATGGAAAACCTGCAGACTGCTCCTTCCTCCGTCGTTGCGCCGACTGTCCCGTCTCCGGTAACGGCGCCGGAGACGACCACCGTTCCTTCGGGCACAGGTGGGCAATCCGGGCAAATACCCAAGTAAGAATTATCTTAGGCAGCAAGCTCAAGGCACTTGAAGTATGTACGGTAAATTGAGATAATAGAAAACTTGGCCGACGTGGTGAAATTGGTAGACACGCTATCTTGAGGGGGTAGTGACGAAAGTTGTGCGAGTTCGAGTCTCGCCGTCGGCACCAGGATTTTTCGGGTTCGTTATCAGTTGAAGCAGGAAGAAGTACTTGCTTTTGTTCCATGCCTCCCTGTTCCTGATGATGGGAACCTGCTGACTTGGCAATAATCAATCAACATTTGATTGAAGAATTGAGGGTCCATCTTGTTGATCACTTTTGCTGGTGATTCGTCTTTAGCATTTCATTCTGCAAGCAGCAACCGCAGAGCAAGTTTCCCTATTTTCCTTTCTTTGTCCGTCGGGCGCATGAAATCAATTCATGCCCGAGTCGTCGGGTCGCGCCCTTATCCTTATCGTCAATGTTACGATGGCGTTTATTTCCTCCTCGGGAACGAACACCCGCACGCGCACGCGCCAGTTGTGGGTGAGCGACAGCAGATGGGACACTACGGCAAAGCGGGCGCCGCGCCAAGTCCCTTCGCCGTACCCGGAGTAATCCACCCCGCACAGATCGATCAGTTCTTCGAATTGCAAGCCGGCGGATTCGCGCAAAGCGCGCATTGCCCGCAGGTAGTTGCCTTTATCGACGACTACCGTTACCTCCCCCAAAGCCAGCGTCAACTCCTCAATGCAATCCCCGAGGGTTTCCTGCAACGCCGTTCGGAGCTTTTCCGCTTTCAATGTCATTTTCGTAACTTACCGTTCTGTTAGCGTGCGATCGTGTTGGTGCGCTTGATCTTGTTCCTAAGCTGCATCAGGCCGTAGATCAGGGCTTCGGCCGTGGGCGGACAACCCGGCACATAAATATCGACCGGAATAATACGGTCGCAACCGCGCACGACAGAGTAAGAATAATGATAGTAGCCGCCTCCGTTGGCGCAAGTGCCCATCGAAATTACCCAGCGCGGCTCGGCCATCTGATCGTATACCCGGCGCAACGCGGGCGCCATCTTGTTAGTCAAGGTGCCGGCTACGATCATGACATCGGACTGGCGCGGCGATGCGCGGTAGAAGGTCCCGAACCGGTCGAGATCGTAGCGCGAGGCGCTTGCATGCATCATCTCGATCGCGCAGCAGGCCAGGCCGAACGTCACCGGCCACATGGAGCCGGTGCGGGCCCAGTTGATCAGCTTGTCCGCCGAAGTGGTAATGAAGCCTTCGTTCAGCAGCCCTTCAATTGACATGTATTACTCCCACTCCAGCGCCCCTTTTTTCCATATATACCAGAATCCAACCGCTATCTCGGCGATGAACCCCATCATCACCAGAAAACCTTGCCAGCCGAGATCGCGCATGGATGCGGCCCAAGGGAAGAAAAAGGCGGTTTCCAGGTCGAATAGAATGAAAAGAATAGCTATCAGGTAATAACGCACATCAAACTTCATGCGGGCATCGTCGAAAGCCTCGAATCCGCACTCGTATTGCGAATTTTTGGCGGAATCGGGCTTATGCGGCCCTACTACGCGCCCAGTCACCTGCGCAGCGACACCGAC
>Ga0366789_1022_pt1 | contig 43406 bp, 33 predicted proteins | sample TotcelHN113001N8_FD_207042 | JGI IMG/M metagenome (GOLD analysis project Ga0366789, IMG submission 207042) | Enriched cells from coal bed in the Powder River Basin, Montana, United States - Total cells N11 rep2 HSBNCT.N11.300.1.N8 ... | reverse complement strand
GCCGCAGATCAATCTGTCGAATCAAGTATTTACCTGAGCAAGGAGTTGCGTCCGGTTCTTGCCTCCTACCAGGAGGCCTTGAACAACATGATTCGTTACCAGGTCGAGCAAATTGAAGCTGCCGGCAAGGCCGCGGGCGAGACTTACGCCAGCGCGCGCAACTTGTTGCTTGCTTTAGGCGCGGTAGCACTGCTGCTGGCTGCAGTTATCGGGTTCTTGATTGTTCGTGGGTTACTGAAGCAATTAGGCGGTGAGCCTGATGAAGCAGTTCAAATTGCAACAAAAATTGCCTCAGGCGATCTGGCTGTGGCAATCGAAACCAAGACAGGCGACCAGACGAGCCTCCTGTTTGCGATGAAATCGATGCGCGATAGCCTGGTCCATATTGTTGGCCAAGTGCGCAGCGGCACCGACACCATCGCCACCGCGTCGGGCCAGATCGCCGCCGGCAACATGGACCTGTCGTCGCGCACCGAGCAACAAGCCAGCTCGCTGGAAGAAACCGCCGCTTCGATGGAAGAACTGACATCGACTGTCAAACAGAATGCCGATAATGCCCGGCAAGCCAATCAACTGGCCGCATCCGCATCCGAAGTTGCAGTCAAGGGCGGCGCCGTGGTGTCGCAAGTGGTCGATACCATGGGCTTGATCGACGATTCGTCGAAAAAGATCGCCGACATCATCAGCGTCATCGACGGCATCGCATTTCAGACCAATATTCTTGCGTTGAATGCGGCAGTCGAAGCGGCGCGCGCCGGCGAACAAGGTCGCGGTTTTGCGGTGGTCGCCACCGAGGTGCGCAATTTGGCGCAGCGCTCGGCTGCTGCCGCGAAAGAAATCAAGACCCTGATCGACGATTCGGTTGTCAAGGTAGGCCTCGGCGCCAGGCAGGCTGATCAGGCCGGCGCTGCCATGCACGAGATCGTCAACAGCGTCAAACGCGTGACCGATGGGCTTGGCGGCTGCGTGCGTGGTGTTGTTGTACACCGCAGTGCTATGGCGGGTAATGCGGTATCGGGAGAATTTCGAACTCGAACTGAAGGGTGCGAAAGAGGCGGCAGAACAGGCAAATTTTGCTCGCGGTGCATTCTTATCAACAATGAGTCATGAAATTCGCACTCCAATGAATGCAGTGATCGGCATGGCCGGATTGCTGCGCGATACGCCGCTCGATGCCGAACAGGAAGAGTTCACCAAAGCCATTGAAGAATCTGCCAGCGCGCTCATGGCGATCATCAACGATATTCTGGACTTCTCCAAGATTGACGCAGGCAAGTTGATGATTGAGTCCATTGATTGTCATTTGCTCTCGATTGTCGAGAGCAGTCTTGAGGTCTTTGCCAACAAGGCGCGAAAAAAAGAATTGAGCATAATGAGCTACGTCGATCCGGAGTTGCCCATGGTGGTATCCGGCGACCCTGGGCGGCTGCGCCAGATTCTGCTGAATCTGATCGGCAATGCGGTAAAGTTTACCGCGTCAGGCGAGATTGTTGTCAATGTCCGCTCAGCAGGCAGGCAGGGCGCCCACTGTCTAATCCGTTTTGAAATTTCCGATAGCGGAATCGGAATTGACACCGAAGCAATCACCAGGCTTTTTATGCCGTTCATCCAAGCCGATGGTTCGGTGACCCGTAAATATGGCGGTACCGGCTTGGGGCTGTCGATCTGCAAGCGACTGGTCGAGCTGATGGGCGGGACGATAGGCGTCAATAGCGCGCCGGGTACTGGTTCTGTATTCTGGTTTGAGCTGGCGATGCCGGTGGTTACCGACGCGATGCCCTCAAACAAGGGGGAGCAACACAAGACCACGCGGGTCATGCTGGTCGCGCCGCATCCGATACAAGCAAAAATCTTACGCGACTACATCACTTCGTGGGGGATGCAGGTGACCGTAGCCGACTCTGCAGCGCAAGCACTCAGGCGGCATCAGTCGGGTGACGGCAAACAGGTCGTCATTATCGATTCACGTCTGTCGGACATGGCGCCCGGAGAGTTGATTGGTGCGATATCGGCGCGCGAGGCAGGGGTACGGTTCGTATTGTTGGCAGCTTGTGAGAATGCGCGTGAAGATGCGCGGTCGGATGGCTTTCATGCTGCGCTCGTGCAACCGGTCAGACAGTCCGCATTGTTCGATGCGCTGGCTGTGGCGCTGGAACGTCGGCAGATTAATCAGCCAGTTGTGGTCGAGCATCGCGTTGCTGCACCGGTAGTCGATGCCGAGCAGGCGCTCAAGGATCGCAGGCTGATTCTGCTGGTGGAGGACAACATCATGAATCAAAAGGTCGCGATCCGTCAGCTCAACTTGTTAGGGTACGCGGCTGATATCGCCAGCAATGGACAAGAAGCGTTGGACGCGATGGCGACTGTTCCTTACGGGATGATTTTGATGGATTGCCAAATGCCCGTGATCGATGGTTTCGAGACTACGCGCCAGATACGCAAAATTGAACAGTCGACTGGCGGTCATGTTCAAATCGTTGCGATGACGGCCAATGCAATGCAGGGCGACCGCGAACGCTGTCTTGAATCCGGCATGGATGACTATCTTGCCAAGCCGATCCAGCGTGAACAACTAGTCGAGCTTCTTGCACGGCGCCTGCCGCTGAATGATGAAAAGGCTGCTACGGCAACGGCTGCGCCGTTGATGCTCAACATATACCGTTTGCACGATATTTTTGGCAATGACGCTGAAATCCAACGGGAAATGCTGGATTTGTTCGTATCGACGACGCGGCCGTTGTTTTGCCAATTAGGAGATGCGATCGACAGCCAGAACGTCACGCAAATCCATGCGTTGTGCCACCGCTTGATCGGCTCGTGCGCCAATCTGGGTATGGAAGAACTCGCCGAACTTGGCGGCGCCGCCGAGCGCGCATGCCGTGGCGGCGACTTGCTGCGATTGAAGCAACTGCACGATGCCATGCTGTCGGCATTTGTGCGGCTAAGCGATTTTGTCAACAGAATGAAAAAATAATATGAATGTATTAATCGTTGATGATGACCAAACCAACTTGACATTATTTTCTTATATGCTCAAGTCAATCCCGGATGTAACGCCGATTGAAGCATCGGATCCGATTCAGGCCCTCGAGTGGTGCAGGACCAATGAACCGGATCTTGTGTTGATCGATTACATGATGCCCGAGATGGATGGATTGCAGTTCCTGCAGCGCTTTCGTGCGTTGCCGGGCAAGACATTGATCCCGGTGATCATGGCAACAGCCGATATCGACACCGATGTGCGATACAAGGCGCTGCAGTTAAGCGCAAATGATTTTCTTACCAAGCCTGTCGATAAAACTGAACTGCGTGCCAGGGTAAGCAACCTGCTGGTGCTCCGCAAAGCACAGTTGCAGCTTGCCGATCGTGCGAGCTGGCTGGCCGAGGAGATCAGGAAAGCCTCCAAGGAAATCGTCGCGCGCGAGCGGGAGGCGATTCACCGCTTGTCGCGCGCGGCAGAATATCGCGATCCGGAAACCGGCGCGCATCTTTTGCGCATGGCCGATTACTCCCGACTTCTCGCGAGCAATTTTGGCCTCGATGCAGCAGAGCAGATGCTGATTCAGGATGCTGCGCCAATGCATGACATTGGCAAGGTTGGCATTCCCGACAGCATCTTGCTCAAGCCGGGCCGGCTCGATGACTATGAAATGACGATTATGCGCACCCATTCGCAGATTGGCGCGGACATTCTCAAGGGAAGTACATCGCCGCTGCTGCAGGCAGCAGCAGCAATCGCGTTGACGCATCACGAAAAATATGACGGCAGCGGTTATCCGTGCCGCTTGCAAGGGGAACAGATTCCGCTGCATGGCCGCATTATCGCGGTAGCCGACGTATTTGATGCGCTGACGTCGGCCAGGCCATACAAGCAGGCGTGGGAACTGGACCGTGCAGCGGCACTGATCCATGATAGTGCTGGCAGTCATTTCGATCCCGCTTGCGTTGACGCTTTTTTCAAGGATTGGGACGCCGTGTTGCATATTCATAGCCAACATTTGGATAGAGAACAACCATGAGCGAAGTTATCGATTTCAACGAACTGAAAGCTTCCAACGTATTGCCTTCACCCAATGGCGTGCGGCTCAAAGTCATGCGTCTGTGCCAGAATGAACAGGTATCGCTGCTAGAACTAGCCAAGCAGATCCAAACCGATCCGGTGATGGCCGGACGCATGATCAAGATCGCTAATGTCGCGAACGCAAACAGGCGGCGCCCGGTTGCCTCGGTGACTACGGATGTCCTGATTCTGGTTGGTCTGCAAGCAGTCCGGCAAATTGTACTGGGCATCTCATTGGTCACGTCTTATCAGGATGGCGGCTGCAAAGGTTTCAACTATGCACAATTTTGGTCGCGTTCTGTCGCGATGGCTTGCGCCGCGCAAGCGCTCACCGGATACATACGCATTGCGCCGACTGCGGAAATGTTTACTTGCGGTCTGCTGGCAGGCATAGGGCGCCTTGGCCTTGCATCGGCGCGACCTACTGCATATTCCCGGTTGCTGCAGGAGTACCAGGATAAGCCGCTTGCCGACATGACTGTCGCTGAAACGCAATTATTCGGATTCAATCATCTCAGCCTGGCCGCGGCAATGATGAGCGACTGGAGTATTCCGCGCTTGTTCAGCGATTCGGTATTGTTTCATGAAGCACCGCAGGCTTCCGGTTTTGCGGAAGACGCGCGTCAGCAACGGCTTGTACGGATACTGCAAATGGCTGCGTACATCGCTGACATCTGCATTGCAGCAGATGACGAACGGGAAAGCATGATCCCTGCGCTCCTGGAGTTTGGCAGGGCGGTCGGGATCGAGCAGGAGCAGGTCGCTACCGTAGTCAGCCAGACATCGATTGAGTGGGCGGAATGGGGTGAAGTGCTGCAGGTTCAAACTCGTCCGCTGCCGCCATTGCCCTTGCTGGATGAAAACGCCGCGCAGTGATGCCTTCATCAATCGCGGGCGTAAATGTCCTTGCCACTGGTTTCCTTGATGTACAGCATGCCGATGACGAACGTCATCAGAGCGATGATTACCGGATACCACAAGCCGTAGTAAATGTCGCCCTTGAAGGCTACCAGCGCGAAAGTAGTGGTAGGCAGGAAGCCGCCGAACCAGCCATTGCCGATATGGTACGGCAGCGACATCGACGTATAGCGGATGCGGGTTGGAAACATCTCGACCAATAATGCAGCGAGCGGCCCGTATACCATGGTCACCCACAACACCAGAATAAACAGCAAGAACAGCAGCATGCCGCGATTGACTTGTTCCGGGTCGGCCTTGCCAGGATAGCCGGCGGCTTTCAGGGCGGTTGTCATCCGTTTGGTGAAGGCTGCAGTTTGCTCGGCTGTATCGGCCGCACTCAGGCCGGTCGTGTCGAATCCTTTCAATATCTGCGTGCCGATATGGATTGCTGCAACGGAACCGGCAGCGCTGTCGATCATTACATAATTGACTGACGCCTTGGTCAGCGCGGTGCGGGCGATGTCGCAGGAAGAGCTGAATTTTTTGACATCGGCCGGATTGAACAGGAAATGGCACTCGTCAGAATCAGCCCTGACAGTAACCGGAGCGGTGATCTGCGCCGCTTCCAAAGCCGGGTTGGCGTAATGCGTAATCGCCTTGAAAATCGGAAAGTACGTCAATGCAGCCAGCAGGCAGCCGGTCATGATGATAGGTTTACGGCCGATCCTGTCGGAGAGCGCGCCAAAAATGATGAAAAACGGCGTTCCCAGCAGCAGTGACGCTGCAATCAGCAAGTTTGCGGTCTGGCCATCGACCTTTAAGGTCTGAATCAGAAAAAATAATGCGTAAAGTTGCCCTGTGTACCAGATCACCGCTTGCCCGGCAGTCAGTCCGAACAATGCCACGATGACGAGCTTCATGTTCTTCCAGTGGCCGAAAGATTCGATCAGCGGCGCCCGGGAAGTCCTGCCTTGCGCTTTCATGCGTGCGAAAGCAGGCGATTCGTTCAAGGACATGCGAATCCATACCGACACCGCCAGGAGAAAAATAGATACCAGAAACGGAATGCGCCAACCCCATTCCTGGAACGCTTCTTCACCGACAGCGCTGCGCATGCCCAGAATTATCAGCAATGACATCAGCAAGCCCATCGTTGCCGTAGTCTGAATCCATGAGGTGAACAGGCCACGCTTGTGATTCGGTGCATGTTCGGCCACATAAGTTGCGGCACCGCCGTATTCGCCACCCATCGCCAAGCCTTGCAGAATGCGCATTGTGATCAGCGCAATCGGCGCGATAATTCCGATCGACGCATAACTGGGCAGCAATCCGACGATGAAGGTCGAGCTGCCCATGATCAGGATCGTCAGTAGAAAGACGTATTTGCGCCCGATCATGTCGCCCAGGTGGCCGAAAATCAATGCGCCGAAAGGGCGCACGATGAAGCCGGCGGCAAAAGCCAGTAGCGCAAAAATGAAACCGGTGTTTTCATCCACGCCCGAGAAAAACTGCTGCGCAAGGATGGTGGCGAGCGAGCCGTATAGGTAAAAGTCGTACCATTCGAATATGGTGCCCAGCGAGGAGGCAAAAATTACTTTTTGCTCTTCTGCAGTGATGACGTGCGCAGGGGGTGGTGCGGGCGCCATTGTGTCTCCTCAAACTGTTTTTATCAGGGCTATTGCCTTTTCGTGGCAGTTTTTGAGTGTCGGCTTTGAAGCTTACGTGACGCTTGCGAGGATAATCGCGATTGCAGCTGCCCACTCCGTGCTGCATGGCCGGAGCGCTCCTGTTGATTGAAGGCAAGTTACGTGGTGTCAAAATTAGTGTGGCAACCGTACATCAGTGGCCGGACTTGCCGGATGTGGTGTAGAAGCGTCTGATGGATCGCGTTAAGATGCGCCATTTCGTTTCCGAAATATTCTATATACATGACGCTGTATTTTTTAATCCTCTTAATTAGTATGCGGCTATGGTATTGTTTTTATGCATACCCCTTATAATATGATCATTGGCGAAAGGGGATTCCAGTGTCTTCGCACATTTCAGCCTATACCAAAGAAAGAACAAGGAAATTTGATGCATACAGTATTGCAACGCTTGGAGGTGCAAGCGAAAACCGCACCGGTGGCAGGGGGTGTCTGATGAGCGAACCGGTATCCGCAACTATCCCGTTCCCGGTCGATATTCCGTTTCTCAATGAAATTGGCGTGCAGCTCATCAGCGTCGGCGACGGGCAGGCGCAAGTCGCGGTCGATCTGCAAGGACGACACATGAACAGTTGGGCGGTCGCGCACGGCGGCCTGACAATGACGCTGCTCGACGTGGCGATGTCGCTGGCTGGGCGTTCGGTTTTTCCGCAAGCCCAAGGCGCAGTCACCGTGGAAATGAGTACCAGTTTCGTGCAGCCCGGTGGCAAGCCCGGTAGCCGGCTGATCGCTACCGGCAAGGCATTTCATCGCTCCATTTCCCTGTGTTTTTGCGAAGGGGAAGTGCGCAACGGCGACAAACTGGTGGCCAAGGCAATGGGTACCTTCAAATATCTGAGCCGGCTTCCTGCGGATAAAACGGCATTGCGCGGTCAGGTCGGCGATTAAATACCGCGCAAAACGCGGTATTTTCCCCGCATTGACGCGCTCTCAAATTTTGAATTGCTTGAGCTGGATCACGCACAGTTTGCTTGTTTTATTTGGGTATCCGTAATACGCGGTTGAAATGAATTCAAAGTTCACCCTCTTCGATCATGCGGATCAGTGTTGATATGTCCGCGCCATAATTTTTCGGCGCATCTGGGAGTTGTGTTGATTTGACCTTAGGCAGCTTGAGCGGCATTTCATCCATCGCGAACCCAACCATATGAGGAATGCGATCGAGCTTAATCTCATCAAGCTGCTCTTTCCGCTCAACCCCGCTCCGGCGCTCGAACCGTGGCCGCTTCTGCTTATGGGCATGTGCGCCTTCGGTGAACAATATCTTGGCGCGCAACGCTTCAAAGCTGTAGCCCCTCCCAATCCGGTCCATGACACGTATTAGGCTATTCAAGCTCTCGGTATAGGCATTGGTAATCGGATGGTCGAAATAGGAAACGATATACGGTTGCCAGTTGCGCCACGCACGGATCAGATCTGAGAACGCATCGCGCACTTCGTGGGTAACGGCGATGTCCCAGGCCGCAAACTTATCTAGCGCTTCTTCTGCTGACTTGGCATCATAAATCTTAAAAAAATCTTCCTTCAGCCTATGCGCAAGTCCAAGCTCCGGGTAATTCCTGACCCATCCGGACAAAAGCAACACTTCCTTGTCATTCAGGTCATGCTCCCGCTTCAGCAGCACGAAACGATCGTGCATTAATCCACGCCGTTGTTTCGGTGTCAGGGATTCACGAAAGCTCTTGCGCACTTTCTCCATCGCTTCGTTTGCCATTTTGACGACATGGAACTTATCAATAACGATAGTCGCTTGAGGAAGCATCAGTGCAACCGCATCACGATAAGGTGCCCACATATCCATTGCCACGTACTGGATGCGCTCACGGCCTTCCAGCCCGGCAAAGTAGTTGATAATCGTTTCTTTATTCCGGTTCGGCAGCAATTCGACGACCGTATTGTTCTGGATGTTGGTGATGACGCCACGGTACTTGATCAGATGAATTTCATCCATCCCCATCCATGTAGGCGTTTCAAAGCGAACATCTTTCTCCAGTTCAGAGATGTGATCCTTGAATATCATCCGGACCGTACCCTCGACCACTCCGACCTCCTCAGCGATGCTGGCGAAGGTCCGCTTAATGGATTGCCTCCCTATCCAAGCGAGTAGTCTTGATGTCATGGATCGGCGCTCATCAACTTCCGGCAGAACTTCGGAGAATGTCTTGCTACAGCCACGGCACTGCATGCGCCTGGTGCTGACATAGATACCGACTCGCTTACCGTGCATAGGCAGGTCCCTGACCATCTGCTCGCGCCGACCGAAGCCGACCAGCTCGGTAGATTCGCAGTGCGGGCACTTTGCAGGCGCCTGCTTTGTTTCCGCGTAGATGTGGTAATCGTGATCGGTATTTTCCACTGAGATTACAAGAAATTTCGGCAGATTCAGAATGTTTGCTGGCATCGCGTGAGTAGTATTGTTGAGCGGAAACTGAATGATCTGACAAGTACTCAAAAAGCGCAATGATCGGTTGATCGTAATTTTCACTAACGAGGTATACGAAGCTTCGGTCTGGGTGGCATTCTTGCTTTAGAAAGTTCCACCAGAACACGGTCAGAAACAGCCTCTCCAAAGTTTATTAATGCTGCAAGAACTGCCGATTTGGCGGTGTTCTGCTCACTTGGAATTTCCTCTAAACCTAAAGCATCCAATGCATTGGAAACTCGCTCCACCCTCGAAATATGAGTCAGCGCTGCCAAAGTATCTTCTCTAGCCATGATCGCCGCCTCTTCGTTTATCAACCGTCTTCATGGTCGTGGTTTCATTGCGCCCCGAAGGGCGCTGGTGATTAATTGAGTTCTGCACAAGCGCGTGCATTGCTGCGCTCTGCACTGTCATAACCAGACTTCCATTCGGTTGCCAGCTCGCTTCCTGCGAAGTATGGTTGGTTGATTGTTTTGCTAAAGAAATCAGCGGTACCGCGTTCGTAGGCTTCTTGTTGAACACTCGTAAAAAGTTGCTTTGCCATGATTATCGCTCCTCTTCCGTCAACCGCACAATACGGTTTGTCTATGCATTGATTATAGGCGCATGAATGCCATTGTCAACCATATATTACGGATTTAAACAAATATACAAAAAGATGAAAAAGCAGAGAATCAACCGTGCATTACGGATACCCTTTTATTTATATACTCTTGCTCGCATTTGTCGTTACCTGTCGGCAATATCTCCGCAACCCAGGCATCTTTTTTCCAAGCGACTTCTGGTTTGCACGTCAAACTCGTCATTTTCGGATTCGTTCTGCAGACGAGAAAATATTTTAATTCCCTCTGGAGACTGCAATGTCGTTTGCAAATTTCAAAATCGGTCATCGATTGGCGAGTGCCTTCGGCGTTGTGATCCTGCTGCTGATCACTATTACCGGTTTGAGCATACTGCGCTTGACTACACTGCATCAAAGCGCGGATCTGATCATCAATGATCGCTATCCGAAGATCGCCATGGCCAATTATGTGCTCAACGACATCAATCGGATTGCGATCGCCATGCGCAACAGCATCATTCTCGATGACGCGGAAAAAATAAAAAGCGAACTCGATATGATTTCGGGGGCGCGGCAAAATATCGACAAGAATCTCGACCTGCTCAATAAGTTTCTGGCAACCGAACGGGGACGCGCGATATTCCAGGAAATCGGGGATGCGCGCACAAAATATCGGGGTGGGCAAAATGAATTTTTGCGACTGATGGCCGAAGGCAAGAAGCAGGAAGCCGGCGCCTTGCTGGTATCGACCGTAATGCAAGCGCAAACCGCTTACATGAATCAGGTCAAAAACCTGATCAATCTGGTCGACGAACTGATTGCACAGGAAGGTCCGAAAGCAACAAAAGAATATAGAAATGGAGTCAGCATCATGCTGACGCTGGCCGGCATCGCCTCTTTGCTGGCGTGCGGGTTCGCTTATGGCGTCACACGCAGCATTACGCAGCCGCTGCGCAAAGCGATACAGATTGCAAATACCGTAGCTTCCGGCGATCTGGGCAGCCAGATCGAGATTACGTCAAAAGATGAAGCCGGACAATTGATGCAGGCGCTCAAAGACATGAACGACAGCCTGGTTACGATCGTCGGCGAAGTACGCTGCGGCACCGATACCATCGCCACCGCTTCCGGTCAGATTACTTCGGGCAATCTGGATTTGTCTTCGCGTACCGAACAGCAAGCCAGCTCTCTGGAAGAAACCGCAGCTTCGATGGACCAACTCATGTCTACCGTCAAGCAAAACGCCGACCATGCGCGTCAGGCCAACCAACTGGCGCTATCCGCTTCCGATGTTGCCGGCAAAGGCGGTGCGGTCGTTGCGCAAGTGGTCGATACCATGGATTCGATTAATCAATCATCGAAAAAAATTGTCGACATCATCGGCGTCATCGACGGCATCGCGTTCCAGACCAACATCCTGGCATTGAATGCGGCAGTCGAAGCGGCGCGCGCCGGCGAGCAGGGCAGGGGGTTTGCGGTGGTTGCCACCGAAGTGCGCAACCTTGCGCAGCGCTCGGCTTCTGCCGCGAAGGAAATCAAGACGCTGATCGACGACTCGGTAAATAAAGTCAAAGAGGGCAGCAAGCAAGTGGACGAAGCCGGCCAGACCATGGAACGCATTGTCGATAGCGTCAAACAGGTAACCGACATCATGGGCGAGATCACGACGGCAAGTCAGGAACAAACTGCAGGTATCGGACAGGTCAACCAGGCAATCAGGCAGCTCGACGAAGCAACGCAGCAAAATGCGTCTCTGGTTGAAGAAGCTGCCGCCGCAGCCCAGACTTTGCAAGATCAGGCAATGCATCTGTCGCAGGTGGTGAGCGTGTTCAAACTGCGGGGCACGCAGATTCTGCAACGCCATGCTCCGGCAATTCATGGCATTTCAAACACTGCCGTTTCAAACATTTCATATAGTGCTCCGAAATTGCTGGCATGATGAGGGGTTATTGACGTCGCTCCCAAGTCTTGTGGCTTTAGGAAGAGTCGACTATCAAATACGTCGTTTCCGCTTAGATTCCTGAACTTGGGATAGGCTCTTGAAAGGGAGTTTCCTGAAAAAAACATCGATCCCTGGTACGGTGCGGTTTGCATCAAACGCAGGAAAACCGAATGAATATGGTGATAACGGACAAGAAATTTGATAAGGGGCAATGGTTTTCATTGCTCTTTTTATTGGCAGGATTGCTGGCAACCGGCGTCGCCTGGTGGGAAGGTGAAAGACTGGTCAAACATGAATTGTCGACTCAGCTGGATGCGCGCGCCAAAGATGCAAAAAACAGCCTTGAGCGGCAAATCAATGAATATACTGAAGTTTTGCGCGGTTACCAGGCCCAATTCACAGTGCATCCGGATCTGACGCGCCAGACATTTCAGCGCGTCACCACTTCGCTCAATCTCGAGCATCGCTTGCCCGGCATTCAGGCGGTAGGCTTCAGTCCACGTGTGATGCCGGACGAGCGGCGCGGGTTTGATTTTTTGCTGCGCAAAGATTATGCGAACGATCGGGACGCTTTCATCTCGGCTGCACATTTGACCGACAGGCCGCCGGATGCTGAAGCATTCATTGTCCGATACATTGAACCATTGGCAAAAAATCGCTTCCATATTGGTTACGATCAGGTAACCGATGCAAAACGAGAAGCGGCCATCCATCGAGCGCGCGATAGCGGGGAACTGGCGGTCAGCGAACGTGTGCGCCTTTTTGTTTCGCCCGGCAATATCGACGGCGTGGTGTTTTTCCTGCCGCTGTACCATGGCAGCGATGTTCCCGTCACGCTGCAGCAGCGGCGCGCGCGTTTTTCGGGGTTCGTGTTCCTGGCTATCCGGACCGATGAAATGTTGCGCACGGTATTTGGCCCCGAGTTGCTCGACGATCTGGATATCAATATCCATCACAAGGCGGATTTCGGCGATGCCGCCACGAATTTCACTTCCCGCAACCTGGTGTTCAACAGCAAGAGCTACCATTTCGGAGCGGCATTGCAGCCCACCTCTAGCGATCCTTCCTTGCAACGCGCGCTTGATTTGCCGGTCGGCGGCGCAGTATGGCATTTGGGTGTTACCGCGCAACCGAAGTTCGCCAGCCAGTCGCAGGCATGGTTACCGCTAATTGCCGCATTTGCCGGAGCGTTGCTGAGCATATTGACTTTTCTCTTCATGAGGATGCTGAATTCTTATCGTCATGCATCCGAAGCCCGCGCAAATGCAGTGGAACACTCGCTTTACTCCAGGGAAAAGCAACTGACGCAAGTGATGGAATCAATCGATGAAGTGTTGTGGACTTCCGATTTCCCTGGCAGCAAGATCAGTTACGTCAGTCCTGCGGTCGAACGCGTGTACGGTCGGCTACCTGACGATTTTTATAAAGATCCCGGTTTGTGGCTTGCATGCATACACCCGGAAGACCGGGAGCGTGTGCGCGCATTTGCTGTAGCCTGCAGCGAGCAGGGCAAGTCCAGCATCCATTATCGAATAATTCGCCCGGACGGCGTGGTGCGCTGGCTGCGCTACGCGGTGCATTTTGTTCAGGGCGAAACTGCAGGCGTGGGTTGCGTCAACAGCGTAGGCAGCGATGTTACGGAGGAATACCTGTTGCAGGAATCGCTGCGGCGCAGCCATCGTGCTTTGCGCGCGATTCACGAATGCGAAGAAAAAATTTCCATCGCTGAAGATGAGCATGCGCTGCTGCAGGGTATTTGCGAAGTGGTGGTAAAGGCCGGATATCGGATGGCGTGGATCGGCATGCTGCAAACGGATGGCGGCAACGGCATTGTGCTGACCAACATCACCGGAGAAAGCCAGAATTACATCGAAAGCATCAAAAAGCCGCTGGCGGAAAACTTGTCGATCCTGAGCACTATCGATCAGGCGCTGCGCACGCGCCGCCCGGTGGCAGCGAATAATTTTAGCCAGGACATCAATTTGCCCTGGCGCGAAGCGGCACTATCGCGCGGCTTTCATTCCAAGGCTGCATTGCCTTTGATCCATGCCGAAAGCATCATCGGCATATTGAATGTCTATGCGGCGGAAGAAGATGCGTTCGATGCGGATGAGCTGGGCTTGCTGGAAGGCTTGGCGCAAAGTGTAATGGTAGCGCTCCAGTCGTTGCGCAATCGCAGCCGGCGCAAAGCGGCGGAAGCAGCGTTGCATTTGCGGCAACGCGCGATCGAAGCCAGTGCCAATGCGATCGTCATCACCAATGCCACCAGTCCCGATTTTCAGGTCGAGTATGTGAATTCGGCTTTTGAGCGCATGACCGGTTATACGTCGCAAGAAATCGTCGGCCAGAGCCTGCGCATATTACGGGGTAACGATCATGCGCAGTCCGGCATTGCCGAAATCCGCGCGATCCTGTCCGAGCAGCGTGAGGGCCACGCGACCATGCGCAATTACCGCAAGGATGGCACGCTGTTCTGGAGCAAGGTGCATATTTCTCCGGTCAGGGATGAAGCTGGAGTGATCAGCCATTTTGTCGCCGCCAAATATGACATCACGGAAATGAAGCATTATCAGGATGAGCTTGAATTTCAGGCTAATCACTGCGCGTTGACCGGGCTGCCGAATCGCACGCTGCTGCGGGAACGGCTGAATCATGCGATCGCCAGCGCCTCGCGTTCCGGTCGGCCGTTCTGGGTTGCATTCCTCGATCTGGATCATTTCAAGTTCATCAATGACTCGCTCGGACATTCCGCCGGCGACTTGCTGTTGCAGCAAATTTCCACACGCTTGCAGCATACGCTGCGCGAGAGCGACACCGTGGCGCGCCAGGGCGGCGACGAGTTCGTGCTGATTTTGCCTGAAAATGAGCAGGAATTTCCCAATGCGCATGTTCTGCAGCGGATCATGGACGTGGTAGCGCAGCCGCTGAAGATCGACAGCCATCGTTTTTATCCGACCTGCAGCATCGGCGTCGCAGTTTACCCGGCAGATGGCGAAGACCCGGAAACGTTGATCAAGCATGCGGACATCGCGATGTATCGGGCCAAGGAAACCGGGCGCAACAATTTCCAGTTCTTTACCGTAGCGTTAAATGAAAAGGCTATGGAGCGCTTGCGCCTTGAAGCCGATTTGCGCAAGGCCATCGAGCGCAATGAATTTCTCTTGCACTACCAGCCGCAAGTGTGTTTGCAGACCGGCCGCATTGTCGGCATGGAGGCGTTGATTCGGTGGAATCATCCGGAGCTGGGAATGGTGCCGCCTGACCGTTTCATCAGGCTTGCCGAGGAAACCGGCTTGATTGTACCAATCGGCAACTGGGTGATCCGTACCGCGTGCAAGCAAAACAAGGTATGGCAGGAAGCTGGACTGGGGCAGTTTCGCATCGCGGTGAATCTCTCGGCACGCCAGTTTGGCGAGCTCGACCTGGTGCAGTCGATTACTGCAATCCTGGCCGAAACCGGACTCGATTCGCTCTATCTTGAAGTCGAATTAACCGAAAGTTTGGTGATGGCCGATGTGGAACACACTATCGGTATTTTGCGCGACCTCAAGGCGCTCGGTTTGCACCTGTCGATCGACGATTTCGGTACCGGCTATTCCAGCTTGTCTTATTTGAAACGGTTCCCGATCGATGTGCTGAAGATTGATCAATCTTTCGTGCGCGACATTACCGTCGATTCGGATGGTGCGGCAATCGTCAAGTCGATCATTTCACTGGCGCACAACTTGCGCTTGCAAGTCATTGCCGAAGGCGTCGAAACTGAAGAGCAACTCGCCTATTTGCGCGAGAACGACTGCGATCAGATGCAAGGCTATTATTTCAGTCGGCCACTGGCCGCCGAGGCGTTTGAGAAATTGCTCAGGCAGGGCAAAACGCTGGAAATGGAATAAGTCGAGAGTACCGAAATTTTTACCGTTTTTATCCACCGCGCGCGGTCGAATGAAATCGGCAGTAAACTGCGGCTCTCGAATTTTTTTTGCGAAATATATGACACTACGTATCGCACTTGGTGATTGGGACACCCAAAAGCCCGAAGCACAAGCCATTCGTTATACGGTTTTTGTATTGGAACAAAAAGTCCCGCTCGAGATGGAGTGGGATGAGATGGATGCACAATGCCTGCATGCGGTCGCTTTCGTACCCGATGGCGAAGGCGGCGAGCGTGCTGTCGGTACCGGGCGATTGTTGCCGGACGGCCATATCGGTCGCATGGCGGTGCACCAGGAAGCGCGCGGCAGCGGCGTTGGCGCTGCGTTACTGCTGGCATTGATGCAGCAAGCGCAGCAGCGCGGCGATTCGCAAGTAGAACTCAGCGCCCAAACCCACGCGGAAGCGTTTTATGCACGGTATGGTTTCGTGCGCGAAGGCGAGCATTATGAGGATGCAGGCATACCGCATGTACGCATGCGGTATGTTTTCCGTTGTGCGCCCAGCATGGGCGCAATCTTGGAGGTGCAAGTCCTCCCGCAAGCTGACCACAGCGAGCGAAGCGAAGCGTAACTGCGGAAGGGCGACCGGCTGTGGGGAGGAAACGTGGAGCGAAACTGCGAGCCGATGGACAAGAACCGGATAGAAGGCGACGCCGATCAGGGCGAGCGGGCAATGAACCGCGAAGCTCTTGTGGTCAAGGATCAGGCGGCGTAAATCCGGCGGTTGTGCAGGGAAGGATTGCGTTCTTACCTGGGGAGATCTCGCCTTGTGCCTGAAAGGGCGACGGTGCAAGCCGGAGCGAGAAGTCAGCAGAGGCCATAGTAGCCGCAGTATGGGCGAAGGGCCGAACGAGAAGGAGTGTTTGACGCCATGTCGATGGAGACTGCATTGCATCAGATGCCCGCGCGAGCGGGGCGGATTCTGGCTGGGCACGGTGAAGCCGTGTCAGAAGGAACCAGCGATGAAGCAGGCTCCCCGCGACATGCCACGGAGAGCACAGGGCAGGCGCTGCTGGAACGGGTGCTTGCGAGAGAGAACATGCAACGCGCATGGAAACGCGTGAAGGCAAACAAAGGCGCAGCAGGGGTGGATGGGCGAGACATCGCCGAGACTGGCCGCTATCTGGTAACCGCGTTACCGACCATCAGAAATGAACTGATGGCAGGCACGTATCGGCCCAGCCCGGTACGTCGCGTCGGCATCCCCAAGCCAGATGGCAGCGAACGTGAATTGGGTATTCCCACCGTAGTCGACCGGCTGATCCAGCAAGCCCTTCTACAAATCCTGCAGCCGTTGATCGATCCCACATTCAGTGAACATAGCCATGGCTTTCGTCCCGGTCGCCGCGCGCGTGAGGCGGTGCTCGCAGCACAGCAGCATGTGCAAGATGGATACCGGATCGTGGTCGATGTCGATCTGGAGAAGTTCTTTGATCGGGTCAATCACGACGTGCTCATGAGCCGTCTGCAAAGGCATGTCCGGGAGGCAGGAATACTTCGGCTGATCCGGGCCTGCCTTGATGCCGGCATCATGCACCACGGTGTGGTCGCGCAGCGTGAGCAGGGCACGCCGCAAGGCGGCCCCCTGTCGCCGCTGCTGGCCAATGTTCTACTGGACGAAGTGGATCGAGAGCTTGAGCGACGGGGGCATCGCTTTGTGCGCTACGCCGACGACTGCAATGTGTATGTGCGCAGTCAGAAGGCGGGGCAACGGGTGATGGCGCTACTCCAACGTCTGTACGGCAGACTTCACTTGACGATCAATGCATCCAAAAGTGCGGTCGCCAGCGCATTTGGCCGCAAGTTTCTGGGATATAGTCTTTGGGCAGCCCCGAAAGGCGAGGTCAGGCGCAAGGTATCAGACAAGTCGAAAGAGACGTTCAAGCAACGGATACGCCAGCTAACACGTCGATCTTGTGGGCGAAGTATGGCCGAACTGGTCGAGCCGCTGCGTCGCTATATGTTGGGATGGAAGGCCTATTATGCTCTGGCGCAAACACCGCGAATCTGGCGCGAGCTGGATAAATGGCTGCGACATCGCCTGCGGGCCATCCAACTCAAGCATTGGACACGTGGCACAACGATCTATCGCGAACTGCGGGCGTTGGGTGCGTCGAACAAGGTAGCCTTGAAAGTGGCGGCAAATAACCGTCGCTGGTGGCGAAATAGTCGTTACGCACTTAACAGTGTGCTAACAATTGCCTACTTTGACCGCCTTGGCATACCGCGTCTCTCATGACCTCAACTTCTCGAACCGCCCGGTGCGGACCCGCATGCCGGGTGGTGTGGCAGGGGATCGGTCAGTTATACTGGGCGCCCCTATGCCGATTCTGCGATAGTTTATTGACGGCAACCCGCCGCTATCCGATCAACGCCGCCTGCGGGCGGTTTCAAACACAACACACATGATTTTTCTGCGACCGCTTTGCCGGCTGGGTGCTGTTTTGCTGGGTGCGTTTTTGTTCGTGCTGCTACCCGCATCCGATGCGCACGCCGGCACGCCGGTGCGGATTGGCGTGCTGGCATACAAGGGTGCGGAAGCGGTGCAGGAGGATTGGTCGCATGTCAGAAACTGGCTGACAGACGCGATCCCGGACCATCGTTTCATTTTGCTTGATTTCGACCAAGCTGGCCTCACGCGTGCGGTGCACGATCAAAGCATCGATTTCGTCATCACCAGCAGCGGCCACTATGTCGCCCTCGAACATAGCGACGGTGCCAGCCGCATCGCGACCATCGCTTCGCCTTGGGCTCTGTCGCCTGCACAATCGATCGGGTCGGCAATCGTGGTGCGCAATGAGGATGCGCGCTTGCAGGCATTAACGGATCTGGCCGGCAAGCATGTGCTGGCAGTTGCTCCGGACGCGTTCGGCGGTTTCCAGATCGCAGCCCGCGATGTGCGGCAAGCCGGCATCGATCCCGAACAGGATTTCGCTCAGCTGGAGTTTTCCGGTTTTCCGCTGCAAAACATGGTGCATGCGGTGCGAGCGGGGCGGGCCGACGCCGCCATCATTCGCACCTGCATGCTCGAGCAAATGATCAGTAATGGCGAGATCGACGCCAGCGCGTTACGCGTGCTCGCGCCGATCGCCGTCCAAGGCTTCCGGTGCCAGACATCGTCCCGTTTATATCCGGACTGGCCGATAGCTGCGTTGCGCCATACTCCTGCGCAATTATCCAAGCAGGTGGCGATCGCCTTGTTGCGCATGCCGGCTACCGCGCAGGGCTATAGCTGGGCGGTAGCGGCGGATTATCAGGTGGTCGATACCCTGTTCCGGGAACTCAAGATCGGTCCTTATGCGTATTTGCGCCAATGGACCTTCGAGGGTTTGCTGCGCCTGTATTGGGGCTGGTTGCTGCTGATTTTGGCCGTACTGGTGATATGGGCGGTGCATACGGTGCGGGTCGAATATCTGGTAAGCCGGCGTACGCGCGACCTGCGCACCGCGCAGGAGCAGCAGCGCCTGATGGCGGAACAGGCGCGCGTGCATCAAAGTACGCTCGACCATACTGCGCGGCTGGCGATTCTGGGTGAAATGGCCAGCGCGATCGCGCACGAATTGAATCAGCCGCTGGCGGCGATCGGCAACTTCGCGCGCGGCATGGCGCGGCGCATTGCCGCTGATCGCCTCGAGCCGGCGCCCTTGCTCGACGGCGCCAGTGAAATCGTCACCCAAAGCGAGCGCGCGGCCAGCATCATTCGCAGCATCCGCACTTTCGCGCAGAAAACCGCGTCCGAACAGAAATCGGTCGATCTGATCACGGTTCTGGAGCAGGCGATCACGCTGTTTTCTGGCGCGCATCCGCACGCGCAGGTGAGTTGGCAGCCCGGCGCAGTACCGGCCACGGTCATGGCCGATCCCTTGCAAATCCAGCAGGTCATGCTTAATTTGCTGAAAAATGCACTGGATGCGCAGCAAGCTGCCGGTCGCGTGCATGAACCGATCGAGGTGCAATTCCGCATTGATGCCAGCAGTTATTGCATCAGCGTGCGCGATTGCGGTTGCGGTCTTGCGCCGGAACAATTCACCCGTTTGTTCGAACCTTTCTTTACTACCAAACCGGAGGGTCTCGGTTTGGGCCTGTCGCTGAGCAAAGGTATTATTGAATCGCTCGGCGGGACGCTGGCGGCAGCGGCAAACGACGATAATGCAGGATTGACGGTATGGTTCAGCCTGCCTAAAGAAGAATTTCCGGGAGCCGTATGAACGAACGCGATGCAGTATTGTTTGTAGTCGACGATGACGCGGCGATGCGCCGTTCTTTGGCATATTTGTTCGATGCGGCCGGATGGCGTGTGCAGTCGTTCGCATCGGCGCATGATTTTCTCGACCATTACGACGGACATGTACCGGGCTGCCTGGTGCTCGATGTGCGCATGCCGCTGATGAGCGGGTTGCGCTTGCAGCAAACGCTCAGGGAGCGGGGCAATCATTTGCCGGTCATCTTTCTGACCGGTCATGGCGATTTGGCGATGGCGGTGCAGGCGATGAAAACGGGTGCCTGTGATTTTCTCGAGAAGCCGTGCAAGGATCAGGTATTGCTCGATGCGGTTACGCGGGCAGTACAGCGCAGCATCGAGGACAGCCGCGTCAATGCGCAAACCCGCACTGCTGAAACCGCGCTGGCGACACTGACCGCGCGCGAACGCGAGGTCGCGGAGCTGATGGCAGCCGGCAAGCCCAGCAAAATCATCGCCCGCGAATTGGCAATCAGCGACAAGACGGTGCAGGTGCACCGCCACAACACGATGGAAAAGCTGGGCGTGCATTCGGCGGCGGAAATTGCCCAGTTGTTGATGGCGGCAAAAGCGGGACATCCCGGCACGCATTAGGGCAAGGGTCTGATCAAGCTCTTGTTTAATGAGCCATCAGGCAGCCTGGCCTCAGCGTGGTCCCATTATTTTGGACAGCATCTCCGCCGGCGGCGCCCCCTGCATTTTTTGCAGATTGCCGCTGGCGTCCTTGTAGAAAATGGTGGGCGTGGCCGAGGAGCCGAGTTGCTGCATCAGTTTCTGGTTGGCGTCGAGTTGCGTACGTATTTTTTCCGACACTTGATTCAGCGCTTTGACACCACCTTTGGCGTGCTGTTGTTCGTGCTGGGCCAGAGCTGCTTGCGGATCAGTGGCCGAGAGCAAGGCTGCCGCTTTACCCTGACTGGTCGGCGTGAGGATGGCTACCATGACGTGGCGCAATTGCACCTTGCCCGTTTTGACCCAGGGACGAGCGTCGTTCCAGAACTTGTTGCAGTAGGGGCAATTCGGATCGGTAAATGTGTAGATGACACGCGGCGCATTGTTGCTGCCATCGGCAATCCAGGTGCTCTCATCGAGCAGCTTCCAGGTTTTTGCGGTGATCGGTTTGCTGACCAGCCTCTCCAGCGGTTTCTGGCTTAGGTTGTTTCCTTGCGCATCGATCATGGAGCCGACGATCGCCTGTTTGCCATCGGCGGTCAGATAGATCGCCAGCGGCTGTTGCTCGATCATGCCTGCATAACCGGCCAGCCCGCCTGGTGCGTCAAACGTCCCAATCACCTCAATTCCCTTGGCTTCGAGCGCCTTGATCGGTGCCGGCCAATCTTTTGCTTGTGCATTCAGGGTCATGCTGCCGAGCAAGGTAAACAAAACGGAAAGCAGAATGGATAATTTTTTAATCATAGTGATTCACTCCTTATTTGAGGGTTAGTGCGGGGTTAGTGCGCGCGCAAGCGCTTTAATTTGCTTGCCAGCGAGGCTGTCGATAGCTCACCGAGGTGGACGTCAATCAGTTGTCCGCCGGCGTCATAGAATAAGGTGGTTGGCAACGCCCCCGAGCCGACTGCGCGCCCAAGGCTTGCCGTCGGATCGAGCAGCACATTGGTCAGATCGAGTTGGCCGGCGCTGAGGTATTGTCGGGCCGCAGCACCATCCTCGCCCTGGTTGACAAAGAAAAATGCCACCCCGGTTTCCCGTTGCTGCGCGGCGGCGAGCACTGGCATTTCGCGCCGGCACGGTGGACACCAGCTCGCCCATAAATTGACCACCATCGGTTTGCCGGCAGCTAGCGCGGGAATGTCAGCCGGCGCGCCGGTCAGCGACGTCAATGGCACTGTGGGCAGCGCCGGCTTTGCCGTCATGCGCAGTGCGCCGAACATCGTGCCCCAGACCATTGCACCTGCCGCCAGCCCAAGGATCAGCGGTTTGCGCAGTGCCGGCTGGCGCCAGACGCGCCAGGATGCCACCAGCAGCGCCGCCGCTATTCCGGCCCAAGGTGTGAAACCGCCATCGCGGATATCGAGCATCGACCAGGGCGCGCTGCTATAAGTGTCGAACCAGAGCGCGACAAAGGCAATGCGCGCCGTCAGCACGGCGGCGATCAGCATGTCGGTCAAGGTATTGCTTATGCTTATTTTTTGCGAGCGCCCTGCCAAATGGCCTACCCCAGCCGTAGCGAGCAGCGCTGCCAGCAACAGCAGCACGCCGCTCGAGAGTACGAATGGCCCCAGATTCAATGACAGCATATTCAGCCTTTCCTTGCCCGTGTTAAGCGGGCGAGGAATTCGTCCGCACTGAGTTCGCCGATGATGCGCTCGGCGCGGCGTTCCTTGCCATCCGGTCCGATCAGCAGCAGGGTCGGCGGTCCGAGAATCTGGTGCGCGCGCATCAGCGCCTGGTTGTCTGCATTGTTGGCGGTGACATCCGGACGCAGTAATTGCATGTTAGCCAGCGCCTGTTGTACACGCGGGTCGGCAAACACCTCGCGCTCGATCACTCTGCACGACACGCACCAGTCGGCGTAGAAATCCACCAGCGTCCACTGGCCGCGCTGGCCAGCCTCGGTGACCCGGGCTGCGAGCGCCTGTTGTGTCTTGACGGGTGCAAAGCGGGCCATGAAAGCATCCGGGACTGCGTTCTGAGCGGGTGCAGCGCTTGCCGTCACGAAGGCCAGCGGCTGCAACGGGTCTTTTGCGCCACCGGCCGCGCCGATCACCATCGCCCCTCCCCACAGGCCAAGCAGCAGCGCCAGATAGTGCGACATCAAACGCCCGGCACCTGCATCGACTTTGTTGGCCAAGGCTAGCAGGCTGAATGCGATGCCCAGCAACCAGGCTCCCCACAGCCCCAGCGTCAAAGCGGGCGGCAGCACCCGCGACACGAACACTATGGCGGTGCCGAGCAGGATAAAACCAAACATCGCCTTGACCCGGTTCATCCAGCAACCGGGGCGCGGCAGCAACCGTGCGCCGAGCGTACCCACCAGCAGTAACGGTACTCCCATGCCCAGCCCCATGGACAAGAGTGCCAGGCCACCGCTTAGAACATTGCCGGTATCGCCGATATAAAGCAGGGCGCCGGCCAGCGGCGCCGTCATGCAAGGGCCAACCAGCAGCGCTGACAGGACGCCCATCGCGGCAGCCCCTGTTACGGTGCCACCGCGCTGGTCCTGGCTGGCGCTGTTCAAGCGGTTGTGCAGCACAGCCGGCAATTGCAGCTCGTAAAGTCCGAACATGGCCAGCGCCAGCACCACGAACATCAGGCCGAAAGTGCCGAGCACCCAGGGGTTTTGCAGCATCGACTGCAGATTGGCGCCGGCCAGCGCGGCACCAGCGCCCAGTACCGCGTAGGTCAGTGCCATCGGCAGCACAAAAGCCAGCGAGAGGATAAAGCCACGCTTGGAACTGGCTCCGCTGCCGGCGATCAGACTGGAGAGAATCGGCACCATTGGCAGCACGCAGGGGGTGAAAGTCATTAGCAGCCCCAAGCCGAAGAACACCAATAGCATCCAGCCCAGATGGGTGCGCGACAGGCGCTCTGCCAGGTCCTGATCTTCGCCGAGTGCGCTTGAGGCGGGCTGATTGGCAGCAAAAATGGATGCGCCCGGTCCGGGGCCCGGCGTCGCGGCTACATCGGCCAGCTTCACCTGCAGGGTTTGCGGCGGGTAACATAGGCCAGCGTCGGCGCAGCCCTGCCAGCTTACATTTAATGCTCTGGCATCGGGCGCTTCGACCAAGACATCCAGGCTATCGTGATAGACCTCGGTTTCGCCAAAGAACTCATCGGTTTTGAGGGTGCCGGCAGGCAACTTCACCTGCCGCACACTGCCGACCGGATCGCCCTCGACCTTTACCTGCTTGCGGTACAGATAGTAGCCTTCGCTGATCTTCCAGTTCATGCGCAACAAACCGTCATCGGCCTTGGTGACGGTCAGGCGGAAAGCCTGTTCCGGCGACAGAAAATCTTCCTGAGCATGGGCCGGGAGCACCCACAGCAAGCTGAGTACCGCAATCGACCATAAAAAACGCAGCATAAGCGGCTCCAAATCAAAATAAGCACACATGATGGCGCGGCCGGATTAAGGCTGCGTTAACGATGCATTAGCGATGCGATAATTTAAAAGATAACTGCTGATACGCACTTATCCACGCAAGGCGTGAAAGATACGCAACGCACGAAAAGAGAGTAAAAATCGGGTGCGACGAAACCGCTGTTCATATTCAGGCAAGGTTCGGTTCGTATCCAACCTTAACATGAGTATATTTTGCAACCTCAATAAAAATATGCGGGTATTGCCATAAAAATGGCAATACTCGTCTTTTTTATAAAAATATCGGGATTAATTCGGCACCTGTTTTTGGTGTTTTTAGCGGACCATGTTTCTACCGTAGTGAACCTGGGTAACATCAGGATATAAATATTTTTAAAGGTGAAGGGTCGGTTATGCGTGTACTGCTGATTGAAGATGACGAACTCATTGCCCACGGCGTTTTGGCCGGTTTGCGTGCGCACGGCCTGACGGTCGACTGTGTAGCGACTGCAGCGCAGGCCGAGGTTACGCTATCGGCCGTGCATTGTGATGTGGTGATTCTCGATCTGGGTCTGCCCGACGAGGATGGCATGAGCCTGTTGCAGCGCCTGAGGGCGGGCGGCATGACGCTGCCAGTGCTGATATTGACCGCGCGCGACGCGGTGGAGGACCGGATTGCCGGGCTGCGTGCCGGTGCCGACGATTATCTGCTCAAGCCATTCGACCTCAACGAACTGGCCGCCAGGCTGCACGCGCTTCTGCGCCGCGCTGCCGGACGCAGCGTGGATGTCATTGAACATGGGCCCTTGCGCCTGAATCCGGCGAGCGGGGAAGCTTTTCTGGAAGGGCAGGCAGTTGTCTTGTCCCGACGCGAATTGGCCTTGCTGGCGGCACTGCTGCATGCGCGCGGAGGCATCCTGAGCGCCGACCAGCTCAAAGACAGCCTGTACGATTTCAACGAGGAGATTGAAAGCAATGCGCTCAATGTGCACATCCATCACCTGCGGCGCAAGCTGGGCGCCGACATCATAGAGACGGTGCGCGGCGTGGGCTACCGTTTCAGCGGAGTGAACGCATGAGCCTGCGGCTGCGCTTGTTGCTGATGATAGGCGTGTCGCTGAGCCTGCTATGGGGCGGAGTCGCGCTCTGGATGCTGCGCGATCTCAACCATGAAATGCGCCGCACGCTGGATCAGCGCCTCAAGATGTCGGCAAACATGGTGGCCGGGTTGATGTTGCAAAACCCTGCGGCATGGGATGGCAGCATGGGGAAAGCGGGCGCATCGACACTGACCATGCCACCCGCAGAGCAAGGGCTGACCTGCCGGGTCAGCTCGCTGCGCGGCGAGGTGTTCGCGCGCACCCCGGGTACGGCGTCTGCGGCCATTGTGACGGCAGCGCCCGGTTTTGCCGATCCCGAAATCAATGGCGAGCGCTGGCGCAGTTTCACCGTCGAAACGGCCGGTTTACGCATCACCACGGCCGATCGTGTGGCTGAGCGAAACATGCTGCAGCGCGATGTACTGGTTGCCACCGCCGTGCCTTTTATTGTCGCCTTGATGGGCAGCCTGATGGTGCTGTGGCTTGGGGTGAAAAGCGGCTTGCTGCCGCTCGAACGCCTGCGGCAGGCGCTGGCCAGCCGGGCACCGGATGCACTGACGCCGATTTCCGAAGCCGCCATGTCACGCGACTTGCTGCCGCTGGTCCATGGTCTGAACCAGTTGCTGCAACGGATGAGTGTGACCATCAACCGCGAACGCCGTTTTACCAGCGATGCAGCCCATGAGCTGCGCACACCGCTTACCGCGATCAAGATCCACCTGCAAGTCGCACGCATCACCCATGGACAGGAGGCCGAAGTCGCACTCGACTACGCAGAAGAGGGTGTGGCGCGGCTTCAGCACACGCTGGCGCAGCTGCTGACGCTGTCGCAAGTGGAAGGGCCTTTTTCCTGGGATGACGGTCACATCACACTGGCTGACGAAGTGGCCCGTCTGGCAATCCGCGATGCGGCTCCCAATGCGCCCGGGCGCATCATCCTGGACAGCGACGGCAGCCTGGCCGAACTGGCACTACCCCAAGCCTTGGCAGTCACCGCGCTGCGTAACCTGCTCGATAACGCCTTGCGTCATTCACCATCAGAAAATAGCATCAGGCTGGAATTGCAGGTTTTAAAGGATGTAATTTTGTTTCGCGTGTGCGATCGCGGGCCAGGGCTCAGCGCCGAGGAACTGAGACTGGTAACCCAGCGTTTCTGGCGGCGCGGCTCGGGCCGGGGCAGCGGACTAGGGCTCTCCATCGTTGCCGCCATTGCCGAGCGCTTCGGCGGCTCTCTCGAGTTGGTGCAGCGCCCCGCAGGCGGGCTAGAGGCAAAATTGACGCTGCCGAGTGCGAAACAGGCTTGCTCGAACTAAAAAATATGGCTTTCCGCGAATCTGACAGCATTAAAAGCCCGCATAAACATGCTGCGTCAAAGTGTCTCCGGACTGATATAAAACACCAAGTGCCCATGCACCTGATGAAACGCAGAGGACGCGGTAAATGCGGTTTTCTATTGTCAGTTGTAGCGGCGATAAGCGGCTATAGTTACTTTAAGAGAAACTCCGCCCGACTCCAACCTTGGTCCATCAAAGTTTTTTGGAACATATTATGCGATCGATAAAATATTGTGGATTAGCAATCATTATGGCCGTGACAGCCTCAGCTGCGGTGGCGGCGCCCCCTCCCATCGTCGCCAAAGGCAACGGGCCGGCGACTGCGTGTGCTAGCTGCCACGGCGTCGATGGAGGCGGCAATGCACAAGCCGGGTTTCCGGCGCTGGCGCAGCTGCCGCAAACATACTTCACCAAACAGATCGCCGATTTTAAATCTGGCACCCGCTCCAGTGCGGTTATGACATCCATCGCCAAGGCGATGAGCGCCGAAGATGCCGAATCCGCCGCACGCTATTATGCGAGCTTGCAGCGCCCGGAAACCCAAGCGGCTGCCGGCGATCCCGCTGTCATTGCGCGCGGTGAAAATCTGGCTGTGAATGGCGCCTGGGACCGCCAGGTACCGCCTTGTTTCAAATGTCATGCGGCAGGCGGCCTTGGCGTGCCGCCGGTATTCCCACCCATAGCGGGACAACATGCCTCTTATACGGTGAACCAATTGCAGGCTTGGAAAACCGGTGCCCGGACCAATGATCCGCAAAAGCTGATGACGACGGTGGCGGAGAATCTTACCGACGACGAAATTCATTCGGTCGCCGAATATCTGGCGACGCTCGGAACCCAGGGGAAGAAAAAATGAACACGTCCATGCGCTATCTTTTCTCTGCGCTCGCTATAAGCGGCATAGTCGGCGGCTGCGATAAGCAACCGTCACCACAGGCGGCAAAAGAAGCGCCTGCTGCAGCAACGGCTTCTGTCGCGCCAACTAAAAACGCAGATACCACCCGGAGCCGCATCGCCAGTGCCAACGCACCGGTTAAAAACGCAGGTGATTCGAAAAAGCCTGCGCCGTCCAAATTTGTACCACCTGCCGAAAGCGCGATTCCCAAAAACGAGTACGGGGAAACGGTATTAATGGGGAAAAATATTTTCGTTAATACACAGCAATATGCGCAGAACTTTGTCGGAAATGGTTTGAACTGTGCTAATTGTCACCTTGATAATGGGCGTAAAGCCGATTCAGCTCCGTTATGGGCCGCGTATGTGCTGTATCCCGCCTACCGCAAAAAAACTGGCCAGGTTGATACCATTCAAAGCCGCATCCAGGGTTGTTTCCGCTACAGCATGAACGGCAAGCCGCCCGCGTTTGACAGCAAGGAAATGACCGCTTTAGTGACCTACCATTACTGGCTCGCGACCGGCGCGCCGACCGGTGTCAAATTGCCCGGTCAAGGTTTTCTCAAAGTGCCGGCGCCTGCGCAAACACCCGAGCTGGCGCGAGGCGGAGAAGTGTATAAGAATAATTGCGCGTTATGCCATGGCGCTAACGGCGAGGGCACGAAAGCGCACGGCAAGTACGCATTTCCCCCTTTATGGGGTGAAAATTCATTCAATTGGGGGGCCGGCATGCATCGGATTGATACCGCCGCCGGCTTTATCAAAGCCAACATGCCTTATGGGCGCGGCGGCACACTCAGCGATCAGGAAGCCTGGGATGTGGCTTTATTTATGAACAGCCATGAGCGTCCAAAAGATCCGCGTTTTAAGGGCAGCATTGCGCAGACGCGTGACAAAGATCACGATGAAAACTGTCTGTACGGGCGTACACCCGAGGAGCTGGCGACCTTGCTTGAAAAAAAGGCAAAAACTGAAAGTGAAGACAAGGCAAAGCAGGCCAAGCCGGCACACATGCAGTCTGAGGGCTATTCTCCGGCGACCGCGCATTAGTGGAAGTAGGAAACAATGCCTCCCTCACTTTGTTCTGAGGGAGGCATTGCTGAAGGCTCAATGCCGGCTTAAGCACGCACCAAGCGCGCTGGCAAACCCTGCCGCACAGCGGTTCCCGCCACCGGATCGACAAACACATTGCGCCCAGTGCGGCTTGGGTCGCTCAATCCCACATCATTGAGATTGACGCCGGCAGCAATCGCCGGTTCGTGCGGCTGCGTTTTGTCACCGATGCGATGCGCCCGCGCGCCGAGTTCGCGATGGCCGAAGCCGTGTTCAACCGCTACCACGCCGCGTTGCACGCCGTGGCGCAACATCACGGTCGCCTTGATGCGTCCTCCCGGGGTTTCCAGATAGACCAAGTCGCCGCTACGCAAATTCAAGTGCGCGGCATCGTCCGGATGCAGCGTCACCGGATTGTCGGGATGAATGCCGCGCAAGCGCCGGGCACCGATGCTGTACGAGTTTTGCAGCGGGGATTTCGAGCTGATCAATTGCAGCGGCCATTCCGTCTCCGGGTACTTCGTGCGTACCGGTGTGCCATCGGCGAAAGCCGGTTCGTGCCACGATGGAGAGCCCGAAAAACGCTTGCCGGTCAGGCTATTTTTAGTGGTGCCGACGTTTTCGTTGTACAGCATCATGGGTTTGGTGAAACGATGCGTGGCCCAGTCTGATGGGTAAGGCGCTTCTTCTTGCTCCGCTTGCCCGGCCACTACCTTCGCTGGCAGCCGCAGGCCAAAAGCTTCCTGGTAATTCTGATAGCGCCCGCCCCGCGCCAACATGAAAGCCACCCTGCGCCACTCTTCCGGTTTGAGGGTTTTTTCCAGTTGGGGACGGATACGCGCCACGCCGGAGAGCGCCAGATCGTCGTCGCTCGCTTCCGGCACCGGCGTTGTGCCCGCCCATGCGATATTTGCACCGCCGCGCAGATACCAGTCCTCCGGGCGTTCCAGCGGAAAGGGATTGCCTTCACTGTCGGTCAGACCGGACGGGCCGAAGCCGGGCAAATCCATGGCTTTGGCCAGTGCGATAAAAAAAGTCTCCATGCCGATTGCCTGTCCATCAGGCAATTTTTGCGCCTTGGGCTCGATTACTGGCCAACGCGCTGTGCTCATTTTGACCGGCACTGAGCCCCATGCGTTAGCCCAGCCCCAGCTTTCATATAGCATCGAATCAGGCACGATATAGTCGGCAAATGAAGAGGTTTCGTTAATAAACGGGTCTACCGCCACGATCAGCGGCAGTTTTTTCGGGTCGGCCAGATCCTTTTCAATCTGGGCCCGCAGCCCCGGCACGCCGTACAGCGGATTGCAGCTCCACAAAATCAGCGCCTTAAGCGAATACGGATAGCCATTGACTGCGCTGGTCAGCCATTCGGTCGCCAGACCCGCGGCGTTTGGGTACCACGGCGCCTGTGCCGGATAGGCCTTGCCACTGGCTTTTTTACGTTTGAACTCAGATGTTTTTTCATAAGATACGTTGCGCCCGAGCGGCATACCGCTCGGCTTGACCGCACCGGCAAAGCTAGCTAGGTTGTAGCGCGGCCCTGCGCCGTCGTCCTTGAAGCCGCCGCCGTTTATTAGAGTGCCTCCCTGGCGATTCAGGTTGCCTATCAGGGTGTTCAACATCATCAGCGAGTAGGCGTTATAAAACCCGCTGCCTGCCATCATGCCGCCGTGGGCATTGATGGCCGCGCGTTTGCCGTGGCTGGTGAATTCGCGTGCCAGCCCTTCGATGATCTCTACCGGTATTCCGCAGGCGGCGGAATAATCGGCCAGGCTATGCTTCAACGATTCGGCGCGCAACATGCTCATCGCACTTTGCAGATGCAGTGTTTCGCTGCCAATCTGCAGCGCGCCGTCAAAAAACAGTTCGGGGTCTGCCTTGGCTGCGGTGTGCGCCATCGGCATTTGCGTTGCGGGATCGAACACGACAAAGGGATCTTTTTCCTTGTAGCGTTCTTCTTCAGTGAAGGCCATGCCTAAATCGGAACCGCGCAAATAACGGCCGTCGCGCGCATGGCCCGGCTGCACGATCACCAGGTGGGTGGCGTTGCTCCAGCTTGCTTCGCCGGCCGCCTCTGCCAACTGAAGGTTGGGCTGAACCAGATAGTGCCGGTCATAGCGCTGCTGCTCGATAATCCAGCGGATCATCGCCATCGCCAGTGCGCTGTCGGTGCCGGGTTTGATCGGCACCCAGCGGCTGCGGTCGCCGGAGGCCAGGCTGTCGGCATTGGTCAGCACCGGGTCGATCACCACGTAACTGAATTTCCGGTTCCCGGACCGCGCCTTGGCGATCAGCGTCCCTTGTCGTTTGAATGGATTGCCGGCATTGCCGGGCGCAGTGCCGACGAACAGACAGAATTCGACATTGTCAAAGTCCGGCTTGGCGTGCGGCATTTTCTTCATGTCGCCGAACATCGCCCCCGATCCGGCGCGATACCCGCTGCCACAGTAGGAGCCGTGTCCCACCATATTAATGCTGCCGTAAGATTGCTTGACGAAGCGTTCAACCAGGGCCAGGCGGCCATCGGGGACGCTGGCCATCAGGCCGACCTGGTTCACCCTGGGGCCGAATTCCGGCTGCTGCGGATCGATTGGCGTGTGCAGGTCGCGCAAATCGCGCAAGCCTTGCACATTGCCTTCGCCGAACAGATTGCCGCCCCCGGTAATTTCCTTGATCAATTGATCGAATGCGATCGGCTGCCACTGGCCGCTGCCGCGTGGGCCAACGCGCTTCATCGGTGCCAGCACGCGGAACGGCGAATCGATTTGCTCCAGCACGCCGTTGCCACGCCCGCAGGCGGTTGAGCGGCCTGCCAAGCCTTTTTCCTGGTAGCGCGTGAGCGATACGAAACTGTCTCGAATCGAGGTTTTAAACGGCAGCGGCACCTCGGCCGATAACGGGCTGTAAGGATTGCCTGCCACGCGTAAAACCTTGCCGGATTTTTTGTCGATGCGCACCCGTACGCCGCACAAAGTAGTGCAGCCCAGGCACATGGTGTAGCTGACCTGTTGATCCGGATTGATGCTGAGTGCGCCGGTGGCGGGATTGACGCTGAACTCAGGCGCCAGCGAATTGCCATTGAGGCGCTGCTTTGGTTTGTCCTTGCCTAGCACGTGATCGAGCATGCGCGCCGCAGTGGTCGATGAGCCGGCGGCAAAAGCGGTGAGGCCACCGCCGATGGCGGCCTTGCGTAAAAATGAGCGACGTTTGTCTTCCATGGCAATCTCCTAGTGCTGGGCAATCGCGCTAGCGGCGATCGCGTTGGTTTCTTTGGCATTGCGACTGGCGAATGCCCGGCCGGCCCATGGTAAATACTCCACCATCAATAGCAGCAGCGCGATCCACAAGCCCAGCGTGCCGACTATCCCGAGCAAGCCATCGCTGCCCAGCGGCAAATGGTAGTCATACAGGCCGGCACCGGTTTTTGGAATTGTCTGGCCGCCGATGAAGATAGTCCAGCGCATCATCCATGCACTGTGCACCGCGATCAAACCGGTAATCAGGCCGCTTGAGGCCGGACGCCAGAGCGCCAGCGTCATCGGCAGAATCGTTGCCAGCACTGCCCACACTGCGCTCAGTTGCCATTGCGACAGGCCTGCCACCTGGTTGAAGGCGGCGCTGTGCGATGCGCTGATGCCGGACATGCTAACAAACAGCCAGCCGCAACCGAGCGTCAATACCACTGCCAGACCTAGCACCAGCAAGCGGTTCAGGCTAATTTCCAGTGCGATGTCGCGTTCGCGGCGACCGCACAGGGTGCGGTTGAACAACAGGCATAAGCCGATCGCTCCGGTGAAGGCGGTCGCCGCAAATTGCAGTGGCAGGAAAGGCGTGTTCCACAATGCCCGCGCCTGAATCACCATCACCTCCATGCCGGTATACACGGCCACCAGTACGGCCCCGATCAGGGTCAGCAGCGCTGCAGCGGAAATGGTTTTTTGCGAGGCTGCACCGCCGCGTCCGGCCAGGCGGCTCAAGAAGGCGTTGCCGTGCTGATCCTGCGCGGCAAAATCCCCGCGCAACGCCAGCCACGCATACAGCAGCAAGCCGCCCAGGTAGATCGGAATGAAGAACGCGCCCCAGGACATCCAGGATTGCGGCTGGAAGTGCAGGTAGAAATTCAGGAAGCGTCCTGGGCCGTGCAGGTCCGCCAGCAGCGCGACCGGTGCGGTCAGGCCGCATGTCAGTGCTCCGAGCAGCGCCAGCCGGGCCAGTTTTTCATGCCGGGCGCGACCGAAGACAAAATACGGCAGCGTCAGCATGAAGCAGCCGTAACTCAGCCCGATCAGGAAAAAATACGAGACTGCCCACGGCAGCCAGGCGACCTCGCGCGTGACGTTGAGGACTTCAATGATTTGACTATCCATGATTTACGCTCCGTGTCCGCTCGGTTGCCACAATGTGCCTTCGCCTTCTATTTGCCCCTGAAAACGCGGGTCCAGGCCGATATAAAACACATGGGGTTGGGTGCCCATTTCGGGCTTTAGCACCTTGATCTGATGGTGATCGACCAATTGGCGCACGGTGCTGTCGGGATCATTCAGGTCGCCAAAGATGCGGGCGCCGCCGACACAGGTTTCGACGCAGGCCGGCAATAATCCGACATCGACACGGTGTGCGCAAAAAGTGCATTTATCCGCTTTGCCGGTATCGTGATTGATGAAGCGGGCGTCGTAAGGACACGCCTGCACGCAATAGGCGCAGCCGACGCAGCGGTCGCCATCGACCACTACGATGCCATCCTTGCGCTGAAAAGTCGCGCCCACCGGGCATACCGGGATGCAGGGCGGATTGTCGCAATGGTTGCACAGGCGCGGCAGCATGTAGGTGCCGGTATGCTTGCCATCGTGTACTTCGTAGGTGGAAGTCACGGTGCGGAAACTGTTTTCCGGCACCGCATTCTCCATGATGCACGACACCGTGCAGGCTTGGCAGCCGATGCATTTTTGCACATCGACCACCATTGCCCAGCGATGCTTGCCATTGGCTGCGCCGCTCGCCGCGATTGCGGGTACCGGCGCCAGCGCCGCGCCGACCGTGATGGCCGGCAAGGCGCGCAAGAAACTGCGTCGCGATTCGATCATTTCCTCTCCTTTAGCTGCGTTCAGCTGTACTTCTTCGTATGCGAGCCCGATTGGCTTGTACGCATGGTAGGAGGGAAACTGTTTTGACGATATTGGGTATTTATTGCAGCCGACTACATGAAATAGCCAATATCCAGGAGGCGGATTTTATGGTAGACGAAAGACGTCTTCGCGCTGGAATGCGATTAAGGCGCAGCCGCGGCCGCATGGGTGCCGTTCCAGTCGCGGCAAAATTGCATGAAGGCCGACAGTCGCGCCGACAGGATTTTGTGCTGCTGGTGCACCAGATAAAAACGGCGCTGCAGCGGCGGCAGCGTGGTTTTCAGTTCTACCAGTTTGCCGACTTCCATCAGGTCGGCCACCACCAGCCGCGACAGGCAGGCCACGCCCAGACCGGCTGCGGCCGCGTGCTTGATCGCTTCCGCGCTGCTGAATTCGCCGGCCGAGCGCAGGCGGTGCAGATGCGGCACTAGCGCCTGCTCGACTGCCTCGCGGGTGCCGGAGCCGGGTTCGCGCAGCAGCCAAGCGGCCTCGCGCAGCATCGCCGGCGTGACCGCGCCGCGCTCTGCAATCCGGGCCAGCCGGTAGTGCGGCGCGCAGACTACGATCAGTTCATCGCTTAGCCACGGCTCTACTTGCAGCTCGGGCTCGTGACACGGGCCTTCGATCAGGCCGACATCGACTGCGAAACTGGCGACTGCTGCCGCCACGTCGGCGGTGTTGGCGATCATCACACGCGGAATTGCCGGCGTCTGGCGCGCGCAGAAACTGGCCAGGATGTGCGGCAGCAGGTAGGTGCCGATGGTGGTGCTGGCGCCAATGTACAGGCCGATGGCGTTGCCGGCTTCGGCCTGCGCGAACTGGCGCTCGATGGTCAAGGCCGCGTCCAGCATCTGCCGCGCCTGTGGCACCAGCAGGCGGCCGTTGTCGTTGAGCAGCAGCCGTTTGCCGACCCGGTCGAACAATTGGATCGCGAGCAATTGCTCCAGTTCGTTGAGCGCCGCGCTGGTGGCCGACTGCGACAGCGCGATCGCCTGCGCGGCGGCGCTGGTGCTGCCGCCATCGCAAACGGCGAGGAATATCTGTAGCTGGCGCAAGGTCAGGCGCATGGCGGTTCTCGGGTTGTAGCAGTTAATGTGGGTATATTTTTTACCGCAATAAAAACGTGCGGTAAATGGCATGAAAAACACGGTACTCCCTATTTTTGCAAAAATTCAGGAGGTTTTGAAGGCTTGTTACCTGTTTCTCAGGTTGATTATACGCAAACAATGCGTTTTATGAATTGGATTGCCGGTCCTACACTGCAGCGCATACGGACTTTTCCTGTCCCTTCCGTGGAGAACACCATGCCTGCCCTCGATTCTGCCTGTGCCGCTAGCGCAGCACCCCGTACCGTCCCTGCGGCGGGATTCGCCGCCCGCGTGCGGCCGCTGCTGCCGGGCCTGCTGCTCAGCGCCTTGATCGCCGTGGTATCGATTGCCCTGGGTGACCTGAGCTGGATGCAGGCGCATGGCCTGAGCGCGCTGACGATTGCCATCGTGCTGGGGATTGCGCTGGGCAATACCGTGTTCCCGCGGCTGGCCGGCAACTGCGGCGCCGGCGTGGCTTTTACCAAGCAAAACCTGCTGCGGCTGGGGATCATCCTGTACGGCTTTCGCCTGACCTTCCAGGACATCGGCCAAGTCGGCCTGGCCGGGGTGGCGATCGATGCGCTGGTGCTGAGCTCAACCTTTGCGCTGGCCATCCTGCTCGGCACACGGGTCTTCAAGCTGGAGCGCAATACCGCGCTGCTGATCGGCGCCGGCAGTTCGATCTGCGGCGCGGCGGCGGTGATGGCGACCGAGCCGGTGCTCAAGGGCCGCGCCGAGCAAGTTACGGTGGCGGTCTCGACCGTGGTGGTGTTCGGCACGCTGGCGATCTTCCTGTATCCGCTGCTGTACCGGCTGAACCTGGAATGGCATTTGCTGGGCAGCACGCCGGCCGAGTTCGGCGTCTACATCGGTTCGACCGTGCATGAAGTGGCGCAAGTGGTCGCGGCCGGGCGCGCGATCGGCCAGGATGCGGCCAATTCGGCAGTGATTGCGAAAATGGTGCGGGTGATGATGCTGGCGCCGTTCCTGTTGCTGCTGTCGGCCTGGGTGGCGCGCGAGCGCACGCCGGCCGCTGCCAACGGCCGCGCCGAGCCGGCGGCCCGCTTGGCGATTCCGTGGTTTGCGTTCGCCTTCGTCGCCGTGGTCGGCTTCAATTCGCTGGCTTTGCTGCCGCAGCGGGTGGTGGGCGGCGCCGTCGCTGTCGATACCATGCTGCTGGCAATGGCGATGGCGGCGCTCGGCCTGACCACCCATCTCTCGGCGATCCGGCGCGCCGGCATCAAGCCGCTGATTCTGGCTGCGCTGCTGTTCGTCTGGCTGATCGCAGGCGGCGCCGCGATCAATCACATCGTGATGGCCTTGCTCGGTTAAATCTGCTCTGCGCCTGCAGACTGCGCTGGAGTTTCTGGCGCGGGCAATTCACGCCGCTGCGTTCGCGGTAGCGATCCAGGCATCGAGCACCGCATCGCTACCGGGCGGCAGGTGCAGCCCGAGTTTCGAACGCCGCCACAGCATGTCGGTCGCGTTGTGCGCCCATTCATGCCGCATCCAGTAAGCCACTTCGGCCGCAAACAATCCGCCGGCGATTTCCTGCCCCATGTCCGCAATTGCATGCCGGCCATCCAGCAAGACGTGAATCCGGGTGCCGTAGGCGCGTGCATAGCGCGCCACCAGCGCCGGCGGCAGCCATGCGTACTGGCGCTGCAGGCCGGTGATGAAATGGTCGAATTCCAGCACCGAGCGGTCGCTCGGCTGGGACCCGAACACATCGCCGCCCGGCAGGCAGGCAGTTGCGGTCCAGGCGCCGTGCCGGTTCGATAGCTTGGCGGCAATCAGGTCGACCGCTTCCTCGGCCAGCTTGCGGAAGGTGGTGATCTTGCCGCCGAACACCGACAGCAGCGGCGCGCCTGCAGTGTCGAATTCGAGCCGGTAGTCGCGGGTCACGGCCGAAGCATCGGACGATGCGTCCTGCAGCAGCGGGCGCACGCCGGAATAAGACCACACCACATCGGCCGGCGTGATTTCCTGTTGGAAATACCGATTCGATAGCGCGCACAGATAGGCCACCTCGTCTTGCTCGATGCCGACCCGGTCGGCGTCGCCGCGGTATTCGATGTCGGTGGTGCCGATCAGCGTGAAATCCTGTTCGTATGGAATGGCGAAGATAATGCGCCCGTCCGGGTGCTGGAAGATGTAGGCATCCGGATGCGCAAACAGGCGCTTGACGACGATATGGCTGCCCTTGACCAGACGCACCGCTTTGGCTGACGGCCGGTGCGAGGCAGTCTGCAGGAACTGCGCGGCCCACGGGCCGGTCGCATTGACCAGGCAGCGTGCGGTGACGCTGCGTATTGCGCCATTTGTACCATCGCTGCCGCGCAAGGAGGTCAGCCAATGTCCGTCCTGGCGCACCACCGATTCGCAGCGGGTGCGGGTCAGGATGGTGGCGCCGCGTTCCGCCGCATCGATTGCATTGAGCACCACCAGTCGCGCATCATCGACCCACACGTCGGAATAGGCAAAGCCTCGCGTGAAGCTGGCCTTCAGTACAGTGCCCGCCACATGCTGCCGCAAGTCGACCGCCTGCGACCCCGGCAACAGTGCGCGCCGAGCCAGATGGTCATACAGGAACAGTCCGGTGCGGATCAGCCAAGCCGGCCGCTGCCCTTGGTCATGCGGCAGAATGAAGCGCAGCGGCCGCATGATGTGCGGCGCGGCGCGCAGCAGCACTTCGCGCTCGGTCAGCGCCTTGCGCACCAGGCCGAATTCGTAATGCTCGAGGTAGCGCAGGCCGCCGTGGATCAGCTTGGTGGAAGCCGAGGAAGTGTGCGCGGCCAGATCGTCCTTGTCGCACAGCAGCACCGACATGCCACGCCCGGCCGCGTCGCGCGCGATGCCGGCGCCGTTGATGCCGCCGCCGACCACCAGCAGGTCGCAGTCGATAGCGGGTGCGCTCGCTGGCATGCTAGCGGTTCTGCCGGCCTGGCATCAGCGGTGCATCTGCAACGGGATGAACGTGCTGTCGGTCGGCGTGGCGCACGGATCGTCATCGAAAGCGATGTCGCCGTTCGGATTGGCAACGCCATCCATTTTCAAATCCTTGAAATTGAACAAATCGCGATCCATCAGATGCGACGGCACCACGGTCGACAGCGCGGAAAAAATGCTGTCGACCCGGCCCGGAAATTTCTTGTCCCATTCCCGCAGCATGTTCTTGGTTTGCTTGCGCTGCAGGTTTTCCTGGCTGCCGCACAGGTCGCATGGAATGATCGGGAATTGCTTGATCTCCGCGTAGCGGGTCGAATCCTCTTCCTTCACATAGGCCATCGGCCGGATCACGATATGCTTGCCGTCGTCGGACTGCAGCTTGGCCGGCATCGATTTGAGCTTGCCGCCGAAGAACATGTTCAAGAAAAAGGTTTCCAGGATGTCGTCGCGGTGGTGGCCGAGCGCGATCTTGTTGGCCCCCAGTTCGTCTGCGACCCGATACAGGATGCCGCGCCGCAGGCGCGAACACAGCGAGCAGGTGGTTTTGCCTTCCGGAATTACACGCTTGACGATGCTGTAGGTATCTTGGTTCTCGATGTGGAACGGGATGCCGAGCTTGGTCAGGTATTCCGGCAAGATGTGTTCGGGGAAGTTCGGCTGCTTTTGGTCCAGGTTGACCGCAATGATTTCAAAATTGATCGGCGCGCGTTCGCGCAGCGTCATCAGGATGTCGAGCAGCGCGTAGCTATCCTTGCCGCCGGACAGGCAGACCATTACCTTGTCGCCATCCTCGATCATGTTGAAGTCGCCGATCGCCTGTCCGACCTGGCGGCACAGGCGCTTGTGCAGCTTGTTGTTTTCAAAAAGTGTTTTCTCGGCTTGCCGGGCGGTTTGCGCCGGGCTGTCGGAAGTTTCTAATAGGGTGTTCATGCGGCGACCTTTAAACGTTAAGCGCGGTGCTTGATCTGGAATACTTCCACCCCGACGCCTTCGCAGTCGGGATAGACATCGGGTTTCATGGTGGAGACGCGCACCGCGCGTACGTTCGGATGCGCCAGCATGCAGCGCGCGACATCGTCGCACAGGGTTTCCTGCAGATGAACGTGGCCTTGCGCCATGCGGTTGGCGATGGTGGTGCGCATGAAGTCGTAATCGACCACTTCGGCCAGATTGTCGTCTTTCGGCGTGGAACTCGCCAGCGGGATGTACAGATCGACATTGATCAGTACCCGCTGCTCGCCTTTCTTTTCAAAATCGTGGACACCGATATTGATTCGCACTTCATAGTTGCGCAGGAATAGGCGGCGGCAGTCGATCAGTTGCGGATGGGACAGGGCGGAAATCATGGTTTTTTCTCAGGGTGTGGCGACGAACATTACGTCGCGTTGCAAGGGGATTAAATGTTGGCCGCCATCGACGACGATGGTAGTGCCGGTGATTGCGCGGTTTTCCAGCACGAAGCAGACTGTGGCGGCGATATCCTCGGGCATGCTGGACTGCCCCAGCGGCGTGCGCTGGTGGGCGGCAGCAAAGCCGGCTTCGGTCTGGTCGCCAGAAATCAGCGTGATGCCGGGCGCAATGCCGACCACCCGCAGCTTCGGCGCCAGTGCCTGCGCCAGCATCGTGGTGGCAGTGTGCAGCGCAGCCTTGGACAGCGTGTAGGACAGGAAATCCGGGTTCAGATTGAACAGTTTCTGGTCCAGCAGATTGATTGCGACCGCTTGCGCGCCGTCCTTTGTTGCGGCGTGCAGCGCCTGCATCAGCAGGATCGGTGCGGTCAGATTCGCGCGCATGTGGCGTTCCAGCAGTTCCGGTGAAAAATCTGCCGCGCTGTCGTGTTCGAACAGGCTGGCGTTATTCACCACGCAGCCGAAGCTGGCCAGCGGCAATTGCAGCGCAACTGCCGCGCGTGCCAGCAGTGTGGATACGGCAGCGGCATCGGCCAGGTCGCACTGGACTGCGGCGGCGTGTCCGCCGAGCGCATGAATTTGATGCACGGTGTCGGCGGCTTCCAGCGCGGATCGGCCATAATGGACCGCGACATGCCAACCGCGTTGCGCCAGCGCCAGCGCGATTACGCGCCCGATGCGCCGGGCGGCGCCGGTGACGAGGACGCTTTTCTGTTGCTGTGTATGCATATTTTTTGGTATTTTGAGCACCGGCTTATTTGCCGGCGCATTTACAAACCTGGTTACAAACAATTCACTACACTCTTCCAGATGCAATTACCTGAACCTCATCCTGACGCGCTGGCCGCGTCCAGCCAGCTCCGGCAGCTGATCGCAGCCGAGATTGCGCAGCATTCCGGCTGGATTCCATTTTCGCGCTTCATGGAGTTGGCGCTGTATGCGCCAACGTTCGGGTATTACAGCGGCGGCGCACAAAAACTGGGTCGGGACGGGGATTTTACAACCGCACCGGAAATCACGCCGCTTTTTGGCGCTGCGCTGGCACGGGTGGCGGCCGATCTGATTGCGCAGACAGCGCCGCAAATCATGGAGTTCGGCGCCGGCAGCGGCAAGCTGGCATTCGATATCCTCAGCGAACTGGGCGCGATGGGAGTGCATGTCGAGCAGTACACGATTCTGGATTTGTCGGGCGAATTGCGGGCGCGGCAGGAGCATTTGTTGCGCGACTTTCCGCAAGTGGTGTGGCAGCAGCAAATGCCGCACGCCTATTCCGGCCTGGTGATCGGCAATGAAGTACTAGACGCGATGCCGGTCGAACTGGTGGTCAAGACCGCAACCGGCTGGCAGCAGCGCGGCGTCGGCATCGATGTCGGAGACAACGGTTTTTGCTGGATCGACCGCCCGTGTGGCATGGAAGCGACCGCGCTGGTCGCGCAGATTCCGCAGGCCGATGCGTTGCCGATCGGCTATCTGACCGAAGTCCATCCGGCTGCCCAGGGTTTCATGTATTCGCTGGCCGATATGCTGCAAGCCGGGCATCGCCTGCACGGGCAGGGCAGTGCGGCGATTTTCATCGATTACGGCTTTCCGGCTGCCGAGTTTTATCTGGACCAGCGCACGCAAGGCACGCTGATGTGCCACTATCGGCACCATGCCCATCCGGAACCGTTTTACCTGCCCGGTTTGCAAGACATTACCGCGCATGTCGATTTCACCGCGATGGCGCAGGCGGCGCTGGATGGCGGGCTGGAGTTGCTGGGTTACGCCAGCCAGGCGGGGTTTTTGATGGCGGCGGGAATTGGCGAACTGTTGCTGCGCACGTCTCCGGACGATGCGATGCGCTATCTGCCGCAAGCCAACGCGGTGCAAAAGCTGATTTCCCCGGCCGAGATGGGCGAATTGTTCAAGGTATTGATAGTCGGACGCGATATCGACTTGGCGCCGGCGCTGTTGCGTAACGATCGCAGCCATCGCTTGTGATTGCGTGCAGCGGTGCTTGTAAATACAGGGGGATTGGCATACTGCAGTGCGTATTTTAATTTCCGCACTAATAATATACGTTAATGGCAGTATTAATCAACAAACGATGGGAGTATCTATGGAGCTGCGCGCATGATTCGTTGGGTAATCGTTATTTTCGTAGCGCTGATCGTATTTTCATCGCTCTTGCCGTGGCTGGAAAAGCTCGGCATCGGGCGCTTGCCGGGCGATTTCCGCTTCAAACTGTTCGGTCGCGTGTTTTCACTGCCGTTCGCTTCCACCGTCCTGATTTCGCTGATCGTGTTGCTGATCGGCCGCTTTCTGTAAGACCATCCTCCGCATATTGCCGCCAAGCCCCCTGATCCTCGCCATGCCTCCGACTCTCGAACAATTGCGCGCCCGTTACGGCGATCGTTACAAGTGGTGGGTGTTGCTGACGGTATTGATCGGCACCACGGCGTCGATCCTGTCCTCGACCATCGTCAATGTCGCCATTCCGGATTTGAGCCGGTATTTCCATTTGGGGCAGGAGCGCGCGCAGTGGGTGTCGTCGGGCTTCATGCTGGCGATGACGATTTCGATGCTGAGCACGCCGTGGCTGCTGTTGCGCTTCGGGTTGCGTCGCACTTATACCGGGGCAATCCTGTTGCTGTTGGCCGGGGGCGTGATTGGCGGTTTCAGCGTCAACGTGCCGATGCTGTTGTCGATGCGGGTAGTGGAAGGCCTGGCTGCCGGCATTTTGCAGCCGATTCCGGTGATCGTCATCATGCGCGCCTTTTCCGCCAAGGAGCAGGGTCGCGCGCTCGGCATTTTCACTTTCGGTGTGGTGCTGGCGCCCGCGCTCGGACCCAGCGTCGGCGGTTTTCTGGTCGAGCATTACGGCTGGCGTTCCATTTTTTTCGTGGTGGTGCCGTTTTGCCTGGTGTCGCTGGCGCTGACGCGGCGCATTCTGGCGGTCAATTCCCCGTTGATGGGCGACGCCAAGGCGCTCGACTGGAAAGGTTTGCTGCTGATCGGCATCAGCACCATCACCTTGATCAACGGCCTAGTGCATTTGCGCGGCGATGGCTGGCAAGCGGCAATTCTGCTGGCGGTCGGCGGCCTGACTCTGATTGCCTTCATTGCCTACCAGCTGCGCGCCGAGCAACCGTTGATGCGGATGCAGTTATTCGGCTTTCGGCAGTTTTCAATGGGGGCGCTGGTTGCCTTCATTTACGGCATGGGATTGTTTGGCTCGACCTATCTGTTGCCGGTATATATGCAATTGGCGCTGCACTATACGCCGTCGCAGGCGGGACTGATTCTGTTGCCTGCAGGACTGGTGCTGGCCGGCGTCATTCCTCTGGCCGGCCATCTGACCGACCGCTTCCCGCCGAATTTTCTGGTGGCCGGCGGACTCGCATTGCTGGCGCTCTCCTTTGCGCTGATGGCGCTGGGCAGCAGCGCGGGCAGTTATTTTTTGCTGATGACATGGGCCATCATCGGGCGCATCGGGCTCGGTTTCGTGTTGCCGGCGCTGAGTCTGGGCTCCTTGCGCGGCCTGACGCCGGAGTTGATTGCGCAGGGTTCCAGCACGATTAACTTTGTCCGTCAGCTGGGCGGGGCGATCGGCATCAGCCTGGTCGGTATCGTATTGGAGTGGCGTCTGGCAGCGCGCACGGCCGATACGGCCGGGCGTTTGCGTGCATTTGACGACACATTTTTGCTGGTTGCTGGTTTGTGCGCATTGGCGATAGTGGCCGCTTGGCGCATGCGGGAAGCGCCGCAGCCGCAATGATTTTGCAAGGACTTCCTATGCAGTACGCAATACCGCATCCAATTGCTCTAGCGGGCGTCCTATCGCGGCCCGCTCCTGATATATGACGATCGGACGCTGCAGCAATTGCGGATGCGATGCCAGCGCAGCGAACAGAATTTCGTCGCTGGCCTGCGCGAGGTGCAGCGTGTCGAACAAGGCTTCGCCATCGCGCACCATATCGCGTACAGGAATGCGCAGTTGCCGCTGCAAATCGTGCAGTCGAGAAAGTTGCAACGGCGCGACTTGAAAGTCGATTACATTCAGCGCAATCGCGTTGACATCGGCGAACTGCTGCGTGCGTGCCAGCGCGGCGATGGATTTGGAGCAGCGCGGGTTATGCAAAATAGTGATCATCAGGCTATCAGAGTAAAAGGGAAAAGGATGTGCGGCGCGCATTGCCAGACCGCCGGTTTTGGATGTCCGCAGAAGTTTATACGGAAAAGCGACTGTGCATTTCCGCTGCAGAAATTGCCGGCAAGGCAATGCGCTAAAAAATTGCATGAAATCGAGCGATTAATAAACACAAGCAGTTGACAATGATAAAAGAAGTCTTCATACTTCAGGGCTCATTGCGGAGGGGTGGCCGAGTGGTTAAAGGCGACAGACTGTAAATCTGTTCTCTTACGAGTACGCTGGTTCGAATCCAGCCCCCTCCACCAAGTTAAGTAATCTTGCAATAAATAAAGGTTGCGGCTGAAGTGGTCGCCCTCGCGGGTGTAGCTCAATGGTAGAGCTGAAGCCTTCCAAGCTTATGACGAGGGTTCGATTCCCTTCACCCGCTCCAGAATCAAAATAGCATGCGCGCTTGTTCATGTGCATGTGACAGTAGCCCTTGTAGCTCAGTGGTAGAGCACTCCCTTGGTAAGGGA
>Ga0366789_1017_pt1 | contig 45900 bp, 38 predicted proteins | sample TotcelHN113001N8_FD_207042 | JGI IMG/M metagenome (GOLD analysis project Ga0366789, IMG submission 207042) | Enriched cells from coal bed in the Powder River Basin, Montana, United States - Total cells N11 rep2 HSBNCT.N11.300.1.N8 ... | reverse complement strand
GGGTTCGCCTTGTGCGCTGTAGCTGTAGTCTGGATGGGTGCGGTCGGGCATGGAACGAGGGCAGAAACTGGAAGCAGGCAGAGTGCTTTCTCTATTAACCGACTTCTACTATTCCTGAATTATCTCAAGACTTCCATTTGCGAATGTTAATACTTTTCCGCCCGAGTACGACCATGTTTCAGTTATGCTATTTCGTGTTTGTGTGCGACGAATCATGGATGGCTTTCCCCATTTTTTAGTCACTTGGTCTTTTGTCATACCAATGGCGATTGGCGGTTTCTTTCGTGCTTTAGGTTCTGTTGTAATACCCGGCAAGTCTACTTTTTTGCAACCTTTCGCTGCACCTGAGTTTCTGTATCGTCTTTCGCCGTGCTCATCTACACAAAGGTAAACATCCGATGCTGCATGTGCATAGCTAATCGATACCGAAAATAAAATGATGGCTACAAACTGACGTTTCATAATTTGCCTTGATGAGTAGTACGTCTTATCTTTGCCAGTTTATTCTAAGCATGACGTCTTAATGGGCATGAATTATAGGGAACTAACCACGTTCCCTTCGTTTACTTTCGCTCTAGCAACCCCCTCAACCCCGCCTCTCACTCCGTATAAGGCATCAACCCCGCTTCAGTCAGCCTCAGCACGCGGTCGCAGCGTCTTGCCAGCTCGATGTCGTGCGTGACGATAACGAATGCGGTTCCCAGCGTGCCAGACAGTTCCAGCATCAGGTCGAAGATCTGTTGCGCGGTCGTGCGGTCGAGGTTGCCGGTCGGCTCGTCGGCCAGCACGCAGGCAGGCTTCGTCACCAGTGCGCGGGCAAGCGCAACGCGCTGCCTTTCGCCGCCGGAGAGTTCGCCCGGAACGTGGGTAACGCGGTTTTCCAGGCCGACCCGGGTCAGTATGGTTCGGGCTTCGGCCTGCGCCTCCGCACGCTTCATGCGGCGGATCATCAGCGGCATGGCAACGTTGTCGAGAGCGGAAAATTCCGGCAGCAGGTGATGGAACTGGTACACGAACCCGAGCGAGGTGTTGCGCAGCTTGCCTCTTTCCACTTCGTTCAGGCTGGCGAAATCCTTGCCCAGCAGGCTGACGCTGCCGGTGGTCGGCGTGTCGAGCCCGCCCAGCAGGTGCAGCATGGTCGATTTGCCGGAGCCGGAAGCGCCGACAATGGCAACCCGTTCGCCCTTGCTGACGTCGAAGTCGAGGCCGGACAGCACCTTGACGGAATAGCTGCCCTGGGTGAATGTCTTGCCCAGGTCGCGGCAGGAAAGTACTGTTTCTTTGGTGTCACTCATAGCGCAATGCCTCCGCAGGTTTGACGCGGGCCGCGCTCCAGCTTGGGTACAGGGTAGCCAGGAACGACAGCACGATGGCGGAGCCGCCGATCATCCACACATCCGACCAGCGCAGGTCGGACGGGAGGGAACTGATAAGGTAAACGTCTTTGGGCAGGAACTGGAAGCCCAGCATGTGCTCGAAGAACGGCACGATCACGTCGATGTTGAGCGCCACCAGTATGCCGCCGCCCACGCCCAGCGCGGTTCCGAGCAGCCCAGCCACCGCGCCCTGGATCATGAATATCTTCATGATCGAGCCGGGCGAAGCCCCCAGCGTTCGCATGATGGCAATGTCGGCCTGTTTTTCGGTGACTGTCATCACCAGCGACGAAACGAGGTTGAAGGCGGCAACCGCGATGATCAGCATCAGGATGATGAACATCATGCGTTTCTCGGTCTGGACTGCGGTGAACCAGTTGCGGTTCTGGCGCGACCAGTCGCGGATCAGCACGTTCCCGGTCAGCACCTTAGACAATTCGAACGCGACTCGCGGCGCTTCCTGCATATCCTCCAGCTTGAGCCGCAGGCCGGACGGCGCATTCAGCCGGAACATCCGCATTGCGTCGTCCATCTGAATGAACGCCAGCGACGAGTCGAACTCGAAATGCCCTGCCTCGAAAATGCCCACGACGGTGAACTGCTTCAGGCGCGGCAGCACCCCGGCCGGGGTCACCTGTCCCTGCGGCGAAATCATGGTGATCTTGTCGCCCAGGCCCACGCGCATCACGCGCGCCAGTTCGGTGCCGATGACGATATTGAATTCGCCCGGGCGCAGGTCGTTGAAGTTTCCGAACTTCACCTGTTTCGCCACCTCGGACACGTTCGGTTCCTGGTCGGGCAGCACGCCGCGCACGACCACGCCTCTCAGCATGTTGTCGCGGCTCAGCATGGCCTGGGCCAGCACGTAGGGCGCAGCCCCCTTCACTTCCTTGAGCCTGAATGCTTCCTTGGCCGTTTCCTCCCAGTCCGGCAGAGCGCCGTAAGCGTCGTATACCTCGACATGGGCCAGCACCGAAAGCATGCGGTCGCGCACTTCCTTCTGGAAGCCGTTCATGACGGACAGCACCACGATCAGGGCTGCTACGCCCAGCGCGATGCCGCTTATGGAAATCAGGGAAATGAAGGAAATGAAGCGGTTGCGTCCGCTGCGTCGGCCGGAGCGGGTATAACGCAAGCCCACCAGCCATTCGAACGGTAAGTTTTTTATGATGCTCAAAGTCAGGCTCCCAATGCGATTGCCAAGTTTGCCATAAAATGGAGGCATGCGTCACATTGAAATCAATCTTCCTTACGGTTTGCCTTCGAAGCAGGCCGCCGGGCTGGTGCGCGAACTGCATGCGCCCGCCCTCGCCGTTTTGCTCTCGCATGCGCGCTCCTCGCTAGCCCAACCTGCATCGGAACCGGCATCGGAAGCGTTTGCGCGGGCCTTGCCGCATGAACTATGGCTGGGGCGGCAATTCGGAATTACCAATGCGCCAGACCGGGCGAACACGAGCCTGCCTTTGGCGGCGGCATTGATGCAGTCGCTCGGCCTTAGCGCCGGCGAAGGCTTCTGGTTCATTCTCAACCCGGCCCACATCCATTTCGCGCAGGATAAGCTGGCGCTGGCAGACCAGCGCCTGTGCGCCTTGAGCGAAGCCGAATCGCGCGTCCTGTTCGACGCGGCCAGGCCCAGCTTCGAACAGGAAGGAAAACTGCTTGAATACGGCAACGCGGCCACCTGGTTCGTGCGCGCGGACGACTGGAACGGGCTGCAAACGGCTTCGCCCGACGCCGCCTGCGGCCACAACCTCGAATTCTGGCTGCCGGAAGGGCCGGGCGAGAAGGCATGGCGCAGGCTGCATAATGAAATACAGATGCTCTGGCACGCGCACCCGGTCAACCGCGACAGGGAAAGTTCGGGCCTGCTGCCTGCCAACGCGCTCTGGCTATGGGGCGGCGCAAAGGGTAAAATGGCTGGTTGGCCGGACGCTTTTTCCGGCAAATACACTGATTCATTCAAGTTGTCGGGATGGATGCAGGCCTTCGCCCGATATGTGCCGCGCAACGTGGCGGATTGCACGGCGGACGAACTGATGGCAATGCGGCCGCAGCACGGCTTGCTGGTGCTTGACGGCCTGATCGGCCCCGCTTTGGCGAGCGACTGGGAAACCTGGCTTGCCGTTTACCGCGAACTGGAACAGAACTGGTTTGCCCCATTGCTGCGCGCCCTGCATGAAAAAAGCACGGACCGGCTAACCCTGACTATCGGCAACGACGAAAAAATGCTCGCTTTCACCACATCCCGGCTGTCGCTGCGCAAATTCTGGGTCAAACCTTCCCTGACGAAGCTGCTGCCATGACGCGCATCGTCACCCGCCCCTATTCGTTCCGCACCTCCGAAATGCTGCGCCAGGGCGGCGCGCATCCGGTACTGGCGCGGCTGTTCGCGGCGCGCGGCATAACCGACATCAAGGAATTGTCCACCGAACTGAACGGGCTGCTTGCGCCCGCTCTGCTGCTGCATTCCGACAAGGCCGCCGTTTTCCTGGCGGACGCCATCGCAGCGAAGAAACGGATGGTGGTGGTGGCTGACTACGATTGCGACGGCGCGACGGCGTGCGCGGTCGCCGTGCGCGGCTTGCGCATGCTCGGCGCGGAGGTGGATTACCTGGTGCCGAACCGGTTCGAATACGGCTATGGGCTGACTCCGGCAATCGTCGCCCTGGCGGCGGAGAAGTCGCCCGATATCATCATCACCGTGGACAACGGCATCGCCAGCATCGACGGCGTGCAGGAAGCAAAGAAGCGCGGCATCGAGGTCGTGGTCACGGACCACCATCTTCCGGCGGACACCCTGCCCGAGGCCGCCGTCATCGTCAACCCGAACCAGCCCGGCTGCCCGTTTCCCAGCAAGGGGCTGGCCGGAGTCGGCGTGATCTTTTACGTGCTGCTGGCGCTGCGGGCCGAAATGCGCAAGCGCGGCCTGTTCGATGCCGCCACGCAGCCGAGGCTCGACAGGCTGCTCGACCTGGTGGCTCTGGGCACAGTGGCCGACGTGGTGAAGCTGGACGCCAACAACCGCATACTGGTGGCGCAGGGGCTGAAGCGCATGAGGGCGGGCGGCATGCAGCCGGGCATCGCCGCGCTGTTTCGCATAGCCAGCCGCGAGCCTGCAAAAGCATCGCCTTTCGACCTCGGCTTTGCCCTGGGCCCGCGCCTGAACGCGGCGGGGCGCATGGCCGACATGACGCTCGGGGTCGAGTGCCTGATCACGGACGACGAGGGGCTGGCATGGTCGATAGCCCGGCAGCTCGGCGAAATCAACCTCGAGCGGCGCGAGAAGGAAGCGGAGATGCACGAGAACGCGCTGGAGCTGCTGGCCGATTTCGATCCGCACGAAAACGCGACCATCAGCGTATTCGCCGCCGACTGGCACCAGGGCGTGATCGGCATCATCTCCTCGCGCCTTAAAGACCGGTACTTCCGTCCCGCCATTACGTTTTCGCCGGACAAGGACGGCTGGATCAAGGGCTCCGGCCGCTCGGTTCCCGGCTTCCACCTGCGCGACGCGCTCGACCTGATATCCAAGCGCGACCCAGGACTGATCGAACGGTTCGGCGGCCATGCGATGGCAGCCGGCCTGACGATCCGCGCCGACGCCTTCGACCAGTTCGCCGCCGCCTTCGAAGAAGTCGGGCGTTCCTGGCTCGGCCAGGGCGAATCGGAGCGGGTGGTCGAGACCGACGGCGCTCTGGAGGACGCCTGCTTCACGATTAGCTTCATCGACCTCATCGACAGCCATGTCTGGGGACAAGGCTTTGCCGCGCCCGTGTTCTGCGATGAATTCAAGGTCGTCAACCAGCGCATCCTGAAAGACAAGCACCTGAAGCTGGCGCTTGAAAAGGATAACCGCCGCTACGAGGCCATCTGGTTCGGGCATGCCGAAACACTGCCCGCGAACGCCAAAGTGGCGTTTCGGCTCGGCGCCAACGAATACAACGGCACCACGCGCGTCCAGTTGCTGGTCGAACACGCCGAGGCGGCATAGAACTTCCCGCATGAGCAGGCGGCATTAACAGGGAAGCGACGCCCTGCCGCAACCGCTGCCCGCACTTCCCGGCGGAACGGATAGCGGCGCCTGTTTTCAGGAGCGCACGCATCCGGTGCCGATTGCGTCAATATTCGCCTTTCCCGTCCACGCATAATGGAACAGGTCACGGCTACGCTTTTTTGTGACCGCTGAGCATCAATCTTTGCAAAAAAACAACTTAATCCCGACGATTCTTCTCATGTACTGATTCTTATCAGAACAACTTCATTCTAAAAATGTTTTATTACGTAGTCTGCGTGCAATAGAGCGCGTGGGTTTCCCTCTACATTTTCACAAAGGAATCGATATGAAATATTCATTACTGCTGGCAGCGCTTCTGATGGCCCTTGGTTTGAGTGCGTGCGGTGACAAGAGCAAGTCAACCTCGACCACGACAACAACCAAGGACACAACCACGAAACCCGCCACTAACGGCGCAACCGTCGCTCCTAGCACTCCCAGCGCTCCTGCAACGGCTCCGGGCGCAACCGGCACTACCGGCACTACCGGCTCTACGGGCACGTCCACCACCACCACGACCACTGGCCCGGCAACAGGCACAGGCGTAACCGGCACCACAGGCACCACCGGCACCGGCATGACGCCTCCGAGCGGAACATCGGGAACATCGAGTTCCACGACCACCAAGAGCACCACCACCGGCCCCGCCAGTACGACTGGGCGCTAACATGACTGATTCATATCAGAGCGGGCGACCTTAAAAGATGATTTAGTCCTTACTCTGCGCACTCAGGTGCGCAGAGTTCATCATTTCAGATAAAGGACCGCCATGAAAAACACGTTACTGCTTTTCGCGTTCGTTTCCATGCTTGGCCTGGGCGCTTGCGACAACAAGCCGAAAACGAGCACAACCACCAAGACCACTACCACCAGCACGAACAGCGCCACCGGAACCGGTGCGCCGTCGGTTGCTGCGGCAAACGGGACAACCGCCGCTCCCGCGGCGACTCCTCCCGCCAACGGCAACGCCGTCCCGGCTACGGCCGCGCCCCAAGAAAGAACGGCAGGGCAGGCGCTTGACGACACGGTCGTCACCACCAGGGTAAAAGCGGCAATCGCAGGCGACAAGTCGTTGCCCGTCACCGACATCCATGTCGAGACCGTCAAAGGCGTGGTTCAGTTGAGCGGATTCGTGAATTCGCAGGCGGCCATAACAAGAGCGGGTGAAATTGCAAAAGGCGTACAGGGGGTTCAATCGGTCAAGAACGACCTTCGGCTCCGATAGCCGTCCGCAGCGAATCGGGCGGTACGGGCCGCTTCCAGCCATAAGGAAGTACTATGGGGTGAAAGACCGAAAGAACGTCTTCAACAGCACCTTTACAAGGCAGCCAGTCAGCCCGGTCAAATGAGAAATGCGCGTGCAAAATCGATATTGAAGTGGAGCGCGGCGGGAATAATTGCCGCCCTCGCCATTTTTATCGTCGCGGTTCTTGTCTTTGGCCTGAACGGCGCCAAGCCCTGGATCAACGAGCGGGTAAGCAAGGCAATCGGACGTCCCTTTGCCATCCGGGGCGATCTCTCGCTGGGCTGGAGAAACCCCGACCGGACGGAAAACGAGCGCTTAAGCTGGCTGCCGTGGCCGCATCTCGCCGCGCGCGACATCGTGATCGGCAACCCCGACTGGGCCACGACCGGCCCGACCATGGCCAACGTCAAGGAGGCCGACTTCTCGCTCAATCCGCAAGCGCTCCTGAGCAAGAATGTCGTTATCCCTTCATTGCGTTTCGACGAGCCGAACCTGAACCTGGAACGCGCCGCGGACGGACGCAACAACTGGACTTTTCGTTCGGACACGTCCCCGTCCGAGTGGCATGTCAACATTCAACGGCTGGTTCTGGTGAAGGGAACGGTGCGCCTGGTCGATGCCATTAAGAAGGCCGATGTCCGGGCCGATATTCATACGCTCGAGGAAGGGGACGGCAAGGGCTACGGCATCGGCTGGAACATGAAGGGGCGGTACAACGGCGAAGCGGTCAGCGGCAGCGGCAAGGCGGGAAGCGTGCTGTCGCTTCAGGCGCAAACCGCTCCTTACCCGGTGCAGGCCGACATACAGGCGGGCAAGACCCGGATCGGCCTTGAGGGCACGCTGACCAAGCCGAGCGACCTGGCCGCACTGGATCTGCAGCTTAATTTATCGGGCGCCAGCATGGCGCACCTGTATCCGCTCACCGGGATCGTGCTGCCCGAGACGCCGCCCTACTCCACCCGCGGGCATCTTGCAGGCAAGCTGAATGCGCAGGGAGGCAACTGGTCCTACGAAAAATTCAGCGGCAAGGTCGGCTCAAGCGATCTGTCCGGCACGCTCGACTACAAATCCGGCAAGCCGCGCCCCTTGCTCACCGGCAGCGTTTCCTCGAACCTGCTGCGGTTTCAGGATCTGGCGCCGTTGATCGGGGCCGACTCGAATGCCAGCAAGGCAAGGCGGGGCGCACCCGTGGTTCAACCGCCAGGCAAGGTGCTGCCGGTGGAACCGTTCAAGACCGACCGCTGGACCAGCATCGACACGAACGTGAAATTCACCGGGCGCAAGATCGTGCGCGACAAGGACTTGCCGATCGACAACCTGGAAACCACCATTCAGCTTCAGGACGGCGTGCTGAATTTGGTTCCGCTGAATTTCGGCGTAGCCGGCGGTTCCTTCAACTCGACGATCAACCTGGACGGCAGGGAAGGAAACATCAAGGCCAGAATGAAAATCGCCGCGCGCCACTTGCGCCTGAACAAGCTGCTCCCCGCTTTCCAGCCCATGCAGACCAGCTTGGGCGAAATCAACGGCGATGCGGCGCTGACTGCAACCGGCAACTCGATTGCGGCATTGCTCGGTTCCTCGAACGGCGAAGTCAAAATGCTGATCAACCAGGGAACCGTCAGCAAGCTGCTGCTGGAAGAGATGGGACTGAATATCGGCAGCATCGTCCTGACCAGCCTGTTCGGGGACAAACAAGTGAAGATCAATTGCCTTGCCAGCGATTTCGCCGTCTCCAACGGGCAAATGACGACAAGGGTTTTCATCGTCGACACGGACGACGCCGTTATTTCCGTGGACGGAAAGGTCAATCTGAAAATGGAGCAACTGAACCTGACCATCAATCCCCAATCCAAGGGCGTGCGCATCATTTCGCTGCGCGCGCCGCTCTATGTGACCGTCCCCTTCAAGAAGCCGAAAATCGCTGTCGACAAGGGCGTGCTTGCGTTAAAGGCGGGCGGCGCCGTCGCGCTGGCCATAGCCGCCCCGGTCGCGGCGCTTCTGCCCCTGATTAACATGGGCCCCACGGAAGACAGCGCGTGCGCCGCCCTGCTGAGGGAAGCGAACAAGAAACCGGTCGCGCCTCCGCCCGGCACCCAAAACAAAAAATAACCGGTTCCTAAATATGGAACGCATGAGCGCTTCCTGGCGGCAACAGGAATATTCCCGCATTTTCCCGCTGCGATTTCATGCCTGAGGCCAATATCGCTGTCCAGCATCTCCGCCAATCCCTGCTCCGTATGCGGCACATCGTCGAAGGCGGCGATTAATAACGAACTATTCGCAAGCCTAAATGTCTAAAAGTTAACTTTCGGCACTTCCAGCTTGAAGCACAAACCGTTCTTGTTGCATCAATTGAAATTCCGGATAAAAGAAGGCAATCAGCATCGCCGTTCCCGGGACATGAAGCTGTAGGCAAGAGCGTTATTTAAATTTAAAGCAAAGCAGTGAGTACCAGGAAATCTGGCTCTTCGAATGTACTGAAAAGGATTTTTTAGCCCTGTCGGCTCACGCAGAAAGGAGTTCCATCATGCTATACACTATCGCAGTCATTCTTCTGATCCTCTGGTTGCTCGGTATGGTCTCGTCCTATACGGTAGGCGGGTTCATACATGTCCTTCTCGTCATAGCTATCGTCATCGTGCTCGTTCAAGTAATCAGCGGAAGGCGTTCGTTATAGCGGTATTCCGAGTAAGCCCTGTACCGGGGCCGATATGGGCAAGCGAAGCCGCGCTCCCCGTATCGGCCCCTTTCTTTTTCCCTCTCCGCTGCGTCGGCCGCCACGGCCATGCCCGCCATTCGCGTGACGTCGGGCAAGCTCGTCTTTTTATCGTAAATCGTGAATTACCGCCCGGAAAGCGCTAGAATTAAGTCGCAATGATGTCGAATTGAATATATACGACACTTATTTTTCCGAAAAAAAAATGAAAACAATGAAATTTGATGTCGTCATCGTCGGCAGCGGACTTGCCGGCTTGTCCGTGGCCCTGCACCTGCCCGCTTCCTACAAGGTGGCAATCGTATGCAAACGGGCGTTGAGCGAAGGGGCCAGCAATTATGCCCAGGGCGGGATCGCGGCTGTCATCGATTCCGGCGACAGCTACGATCAGCACATAGCCGATACGCTGACCGCGGGCGCGGGATTATGCGACGAACCGGCAACCCGGTTCATCATCGAGCACGGACGCGAAGCAATCGATTGGCTGATTTCGCAAGGCGTGCCGTTCTCGCGTGACGAGACCTCGGAATCGGGTTACCACCTGACCCGTGAAGGCGGGCACAGCCAGCGGCGCATCATTCACGCCGCCGACGGTACCGGGCACGCGGTTCAGGCCACACTGGAAGAGAAACTCAGGTCGAGCCCCAACATCAGCATTTTCGAAAACCATTGCGCGGTCGACCTGATAACCTCGGAAAAGCTCGGCATCAAGGCCAGCCCGGCGCAATGCTACGGACTGTACGTGCTGGACATCGAAAAAGACAAGGTCGTCACGTTTGCCGCCCGGCATACGGTTCTGGCAACCGGCGGCACCGGCAAGGTCTACCTCTACACCACCAATCCGGACACGGCCACCGGCGACGGTATCGCCATGGCCTGGCGGGCAGGCTGCCGCGTCTCGAACATGGAATTCATCCAGTTCCACCCGACTTGCCTGTACCACCCGTATGCGAAGTCTTTCCTGATTTCCGAAGCGGTGCGCGGCGAAGGAGGCATACTGAAACTGCCTCCCGACGCGGGAACGGACGCCGGGCTGCGCTTCATGCCGGAATACGATGCGCGCGCCGAGCTTGCCCCCAGGGACAAGGTGGCAAGGGCAATCGACTTCGAAATGAAAAAACGCGGCCTCGATTATGTCCATCTCGACATCAGCCACCAGCCGGCTGACTTCCTGATGGAGCATTTCCCGAATATCTATGCCCGCTGCCTGACCTTCGGCATCGATATCACAAAGGAACCGATACCGATCGTTCCGGCCGCCCACTATAGCTGCGGCGGCATCGTGACGGACATGAAGGGGCGCACCGATCTGAAGGGCCTGTACGCCGTCGGCGAAACCGCTTGCACCGGCTTGCACGGGGCCAACCGGCTGGCCAGCAACTCTCTGCTCGAATGCCTGGTGCTGGGAACAGCCGCGGCGTGCGACATTGAGGGCCAGCCTGAAACGGCCCTGCCCGCCCTGCCGCTATGGGATGAAAGCCTGGTGACCAATCCGAACGAGGAAGTGGTTATTTCGCACAACTGGGACGAATTGCGCCGCTTCATGTGGAATTACGTCGGCATCGTGCGCACCACCAAGCGGCTCGACCGCGCGCAGCGCCGCATCAAGCTGCTAAAGGAAGAGATCGACGAGTACTATGCGAACTTCATCGTCAGCCGCAACCTGCTGGAATTGCGCAACCTGGTCGAGGTCGCTTCCCTGATCGTCGATAGCGCCCTGTCGCGCAACGAGAGCCGGGGGCTGCATTTCAGTCCGGATTACCCTGAAACGCTTCCGAAGGCGCTGCCCAGCGTGCTGACGCCGGAGAAATAAAACCGGCATCTTCGTTGGGAATGGCTGAAGGACATGCCGGCAGCGGATTGTCCGGCTGATGGAGCCGGGCAATTGCCTTTGCGGCAGCCAGCCTGGAAGCCTGCTCCTCTTTCCGCGCCTGTTTCCTGAGACGGTACTCAAGACCTTCGACGATATCGGGATGCTCGTTCTGTCTTGCGAAATCAATCGCCGTCATGCCGAGGTCATTCTTCAGGGATGCGTCCGCCCCGCTGTCATGCAGCAACTTAACGGTAAGGATATGCCCGCCGCGCGCAGCCAGCATGAGCGGCGTCGTCTTGTTGGGCGATTCGGCGTCGATATAGGCCGAGGCATCCAGCAGCGGCTGCACGATCTCGTTGCTGCCCGCCATTGCCGCGTAGTGCAAGGCGGTCCAGCCCGTGCGGTTGACTTCGGCTCCCTTGGCAAGCAGCGCCTCGACGGCCGCCTTGTTATTCTTGAAGGCGGCAACCATAAGGGCGTTGTCGCCGTTCCTGGAACGGGCTTCCATGCTGATGCCCGGCGTTTCCAGCAGCAGCCTGAACACGTCCATCGACTCTTCGCGCAGCGCCAGTATCAGGCCGGTATCGCCGCGTTCGGGCTCGACCAGGTTTGGGTCAAGGCCGCGCTGCAGCAGCGACTTGACGACCTGCGCCCGATCCATCTTTACCGCCTTGAAGAAGTCGTCGTACGACCCGGCATGGCTGCGCGGCGCCAGCGCCGCCAGGATTGCGGCCAATCCGATCAGCATCAGCAGGCGCCGCTTTATGAGTTCAGATAGTCTTGGCATTCTCATGGAGGATGTCGGTTATTCGGTAAAATCCGGCCGGGGCGGTCTGAACCGGCCGCTTCTTGCGGCATCGCGCCGGGCCCGATGTGAAATGATACCCGCTGCAAGCCGGACAATCATAGCAGGCGCGTCAACAGGCTTGTCGATTCATTCAAGAGGAAAGCTGGGAAGGTGGAGCGGGAGGGGAAAGCGGTACTGCGGGAGCGGGGGGTGGTAATTCGGGAGATCGCGACTGCAACCTCCCATTGAGTCAATAATTGCTATCGATCAAACAAAGCTAATCCAGGCAGTTGTAAGAACTGCGCCGGCAACGATAATAATTATAGAGCTCAATAATGGAGAGTTACCCATGATACTTCCTTAATAGTTGAGAAATGCATCCTTGCCATACAATGAACCCTAAACCAGCGATTCATGCCGTCAGGTGCATACGGCATTTACATTTTACGCCTAGTTATAGCGATTGTCAGCACTGCAATAATGCTTTGAGGCAAATATTCGTACGGCCGCGCCCGCCGGGCTCAAAGGAAAGCCCGGCCATGCACGGGATCACGGCTGCCCGGAAGGGATGCCTGTGGCGCTCTCGTTCGCAATATCGAACAGGGTGAAGAAATTCTTCGAGGTCTCGCCGGCGAGTCGGGCAAGCGGAACGCCCTTCAGCTTGGCCATGAATTCCCCTATGAGCGCGACATAGGCCGGTTCATTGGTCTTGCCGCGATAGGGTACCGGCGCGAGATACGGCGAATCGGTCTCGATCATCATCCGTTCCAGCGGTATGGCGCAGGCCACCTTCTGCAATTCTTTTGCGTTTGGAAACGTCACCACGCCGGAAAACGAGATGTAAAAGCCCATCTCCATGGCGGCCTTGGCGATCGGCAGCGTTTCGTTGAAGCAGTGCATGACGCCGCCGGGCCCGCCCTTGTCGGTGCCGGCGCCTTCTTCCTGCATGATCCGTATGACGTCGTCGGCGGCCTCGCGCGCATGGATGATGAGGGGCTTGTTGCAGGCGCGGGCGGCGCGGATCTGCACGCGAAAACGTTCATGCTGCCATTCGCGGTCTTTCTTCACATGGAAGTAGTCCAGTCCGGTTTCGCCGATAGCGACCACCTTCGGATGCTTCGCCAGGCTGACCAGGGTTTCGACGTCGGGCTCCGGCGAATCCTTGCGCCCGGGGTGGACGCCGACGGTGGCGTAAAGGAACGAATGCTTTTCCGCAAGGGCCAGGGCCCGGGAAGCGTCGGCCAGGCTGACCGCCACGCACAAGGCATGGCTAACCTTGCTCTTCTTCATGTTGGCGAGAACCTCCGGCATGCGCTTGACCATGTCGGGAAAATGGATGTGGCAATGAGAATCGATATACATAATTAATCAGGACGTAAAAAAGCAACGGCCGGCCCAGCCGGCGCGAAACGGGATGGAAGGTTTGAAATTATACGGTGTGCGTGCCGCGGCTGGATTGCAACGCCGTGCCCAGGTATTTTTCTATGGATTGCTTGGTGCGGACGCCGCTCTCGTCAGCGGGAAACTGAACCCCGATTCCCTGGACCTTGTTGTTGTTCGCGCCTGCCGGCGTTATCCACGCGACTTTCCCGGCGATCGGATACTTGCTGTTGTCATCCATCAGGTCGAGGATCAGGAATATTTCATCGCCGATCTTGTACGGCCTGGCGGTGGGAACGAAAATGCCGCCGTTTTTCAGGAACGGCATGTATGCCGAATACAACGCCGACCTTTCCTTGATGGTAAGGGATAGAACCGACGGCCGAACGCCGAGGGTAACCGGGGGATTCGGTTTCGCTGCTGCATTGACGGTATTTTCCATGCCCAACCTTTCAGGAAACGACTTTCGCGTAATCCAACAACATGTCCTCGATCAGGAGCCGCGGCGTCAGCGGATGCGTTGCCGACCGGTTGCGCTCATTGACCGATTTCAACATCGCCAGCAAGGCGACGGCGTCGGATCTCGCCGCCAGCGCGACCAGTTCCTTCCGGTAGCGCGGGTAATATCTCAGCGTATTGGAATGCCTGAGGGAAAATATATCATATAGCCAGCGTTGCATCCAGGCAACCAATTTTACAACGGGAACCTTCTGCAGGCGCTCCGCCGTTGCGAACAGGCCCTCCGCCGACGGCTTGGCGAGATGGAGCAGGAATTCATCCATTTCTTCGCGGTCGCCTTGCCGCGCCTGTTCGTAGGCGGTTATCGGAGCGCCGCCCTGTTCGGCCAGCCAGACGTCCGCGTCCTTGACGCCCTGCTCCTGCAGCCATGCCAGCGATTCGTCGCGCGACGGCGTCGGCAGCGCGATCTTGCGGCAGCGCGACAGGATCGTCGGCAGCAGGCTGTCCGGCTTGTTCGTCACCAGCACGAAGGCCGTGCCCGGCGGCGGCTCTTCCAGCATCTTCAGGAGCGCATTGGCGGATTCCGCATTCAGCGCCTCGGCGGGATAAAGCACGATCACGCGCAGGCCCTGGCGGTGGGTCGAGACGTTCACGAACCCGGGCAGCGCGCGTATCTGTCTGATCCGGATCTCCCTGGACGGGGTTTTCGACGCCTTGCCGCCCTGGGATTCCGCGCCATCGTCCGAGTCGCCGCCCTCCTCGTCTTCGGCCTCCTTCTGGTCCATCGCTTCCGGACGCACGCAGCGGTAATCCATGTGGCTGTGCTGCGAAAACCAGCCGCAGGACACGCATGAACCGCATGGATGACCGTCCGGCTGGGGATTTTCGCATAGCAGGGATTGCGCAAAACGCTCGGCAAATGCGGTCTTGCCGATGCCCGCCGGACCGTGCAGCAATATCGCATGCGGCAACGCAAGGCGCAGTTGCTGCAACTGCCGCCAAGCATCGTGCTGCCACGGATATATCGAATTATCCAATCAGGTCCTCGTATCGCCCAATTCAGTTATGAGACAGGATTCAGGTTCAAATCGCTGCAATGATCGTTTCCAGCACTTTCCGTATTTCCGCTATCGTCCGCGTTCCGTCGATTATCCTGAAGCGCGCCGGGAATTCTTTGGCGCGGCGCAGATATTCGGCGCGGGTGGCGGCAAAAAATTCCGCTTTTTCCTGCTCGAACTTGTCGAGATCCCGGGTCGCGTCCAGCCGGTCGCGCGCGACGTCGAGCGGCACGTCGAACAGCAGGGTCAGTGCCGGCTGCCGGTCAGGATGCACCCATTGCTCCAAGATCTCCAGCTTGCGCAAGTCCATGCCGCGCCCTCCGCCCTGATAGGCAAAGGTCGCGTCGGTGAATCGATCCGAAACCACCCAGTCGCCTCTTGCCAGCGCCGGCTCGATCAGTTGCGCCAGGTGCTCGCGGCGCGCGGCGAACATCAGCAGGGCTTCGGTTTCAAGGTGCATCTTTTCGTGCAGCAGGAGATCGCGCAATTTTTCGCCGAGAGGCGTGCCGCCCGGCTCGCGGGTCACGATGACGTTCTTGCCGCGCGCGCGCACCAGGTCGGCCACGAAATCGAGATGGGTCGACTTTCCGGCTCCGTCTATGCCTTCCAGCGTGATGAATTTGCCTGTCAATTTAGGTTCCGCTGATACTGGTTCACGGCCCGGTTGTGCTCGTCCAGGTTGTTGGAGAAATGGCTGCTGCCGTTGCCGCGCGAAACAAAGTACAGCGCGTCGGTAGCGGCGGGATGAAACGCCGCCGCCAGCGATTCCGCGCCCATCAGCGCAATCGGCGTCGGCGGCAGGCCTGCCCTGGTGTAGGTATTGTACGGCGTGTCGGTGGTCAGGTCGCGCTTGCGGATATTGCCCTGGTAGGATTCGCCCATGCCGTAAATGACGGTCGGGTCGGTCTGCAGCAGCATGCCTTTCCTGAGCCGGTTGACGAATACCCCGGCAATCATGCCGCGCTCGGAACGCATGCCGGTTTCCTTTTCCACGATCGACGCCATGATCAGCGCATCGTAGGGCGACTTGTACGGCAGCGACGCGTCCCGCTTGTCCCACTGCTCATTCAGTTTCTTCATCAGCGCGGCGTGCGCCTGCTTGAGGATCTGCAGGTCGCTGGCTCCCTTGGCGAACAGGTAGGTATCGGGGAAAAACAGCCCTTCCGCTCCTTTGTAGCCGATGCCGAGCTTGTCGAGTATCTGCTGGTCGGACATGCCGGCGGTATCCTGCCTGATGCCCGGGTGCGAGGCCATCGCCTTGCGCATCTGCCTGAAATTCCAGCCTTCGATGATCGTCAGCGATTCCTGGGCGAATTCGCCGCGCGCAAGCTGCTCCACCAAACGCCACGGCGTGGTGCCCGGCTTCAGCTCGTAATTTCCCGCCTTCAGCCTTGCGCCCTGCCGGCTCGCGCGAACCAGCAATTCGAACAGCGTGCCGTTGAGCGGCACTCCGGCGTCCGAGATTTGCTGCGCCGCGGAACTCACGCCGCTGCCCGCCCGGATCGAAAAGGGAAGCGGAGCGGAACCGGAAAGGATCGGCTGCTGCGCCCAGAACACGAAGGCGGCAGCGCCGCATAAGGCAAGAGCGACAACTCCGGCGATGAATTTATATATAAAGGACATGTAGTAATGGAGTGTTCGACGAGAATTTTGCATCCTCTTTATAATAGGCCGCAATCAAGTACGTAATGATAACGTTTCTGTGACCAACTCACCTAGCCGCAACATTCAGAATGAACCAATCTACGACAAATTTTCCATCCGGTTCCAGCCAAGGCAACGGGATTGTAACCTCTTCGCTGCCTGATACCGACCAATTGAAGACGGGCTTCGTCGCAAGACTCGACGACCTGGGACTGATCTCCGCATCCGGCGCGGATGCGGTCAATTTCATTCACGGACAGCTCAGCAACGACATCGAGCATCTGTCCCAGGCCGAAGCGCGGCTGGCCGGCTACTCCACCCCCAAGGGACGCCTGCTGGCGACCTTGCTGGTATGGAAGGCGTCCGACGGGCTCCTGATGCAGCTCCCGGCTGAAATACTGCCGGCTTTGCAAAAACGTCTCCAGATGTACGTTATGCGCGCAAAGGTCGCGCTTGCGGATGCGAGCGGCGAACTGGTCATTTTGGGTCTGGGCGGAGCGCGCGCGGCAGAGGCTTTGTCTCCCTGGTTCCCTGCACTGCCCGCCGCGCCTTACGCCAGGGCGGATGCGGAAGCCGGCACGCTGATCCGGGTCGCGGACGCCTTCGGCGCTCCGCGCTATCAATGGATTGCCACGGCCGAAACGGCAGACAAGGCATGGCCCGGCCTGACTGCGATCCTGGCAGCCGCGCCGCGCACTGCCTGGCAACTGGCCGACATCGACGCCGGCGTGCCGCAGATTACCGCTGCAACGCAGGACCTGTTCGTGGCGCAAATGGTGAACCTGGAAATCGTCGGCGGAGTCAGCTTCAAGAAGGGCTGCTACCCGGGGCAGGAAATCATTGCCCGCAGCCAGTATCTGGGCAAGAACAAGCGCCGCATGCTGCCCGCCTTCATCGACCTGCCCGAGGGCGGGGATGCAGCAAGGGCATCTGCCGGAAGCGACGTGTATTCGGAAGCCGATCCCGAACAGCCCTGTGGCACCATCGTCAATGCGACGCCGTTAAATGGCGGCCGGATTGCCTGCCTGGTGTCCCTTAAGCACGACATGATTGAAAAGGGTAGCATTCGTCTCGGTTCGGCTGAAGGCCCGGCGCTTCATCTCGGCGAGCTTCCCTACGCATTGCCGGATTCGCTTCCTTCGGCAGCAAACTGATCATACTGACCCTAGTATCCGCAAGATTTCATATTCATTGAGATTTATTTAGTTTTACCGAAAATTGTTACCTATGCTTTCCACTTTCATGAAGAAGACGATGCAATCTGCAATGACGCCGGCGCGGCATGATGCCGAGGCAAGCCCTACCCAAGGATGCGAGGAGTTCCTACCATGTGCCTGATTGTCCTGGCCTGGCAAGTAATGCCGACTGCGCCGCTTTTCGTTGCGGCCAACCGCGACGAATTTTACGACCGTCCCGCTGCGCCGGCCGACTGGTGGGAGGATTGCCCCCATGTTTATGCCGGGCGCGACCTGCTCGCCGGCGGCACCTGGCTGGGGGTGACCCGAGACGGCGAGTCCGGCTCCCGTTTTGCCGCCATCACCAACGTCCGCGCTCCGCACCTGAACAAGGATGATGCGCCGTCGCGCGGCAACCTGGTCGGCGATTATCTGAAGTCGGCGCTGACGCCGGCGGAATATATAGAACGGATTCGCGGCGAATCGCATCTTTTCAACGGCTTCAACCTGCTGGTTGGCGACCGCGAATCGTTGATATGGTTCTCGAACCACGGCCACGACAATCCGCTGAACGGGCAGCCGCTGCCGCCCGGCGTATACGGGCTTTCCAACTCGCTGCTCGACGTGCGCTGGCCGAAAGTGGTGCGCACGCGGGCGCAATTCTCAAGCCTGTTGTGCCAGCAGGCGCCGGAAGACGCCTATTTCGAAATGCTGAGCGACACTACTCCCGCGCCGGACGTCCGCCTTCCCGATACCGGCGTCAGCCTGGAAATGGAACGCATGCTGTCGTCGGTCTGCATCAAGTCCTCCACCTATGGCACGCGCGTCTCGACGCTGGTGCGGATACCCGCCAGAGGCTCCGCCGTCCTGCACGAAAGACTGGTCCGCTAGCCGAGACCGGCGGCCTTATCCGGCTGCCGGACGGCCAAGACCCCGCCGAAATGACCTTTTGCCTTTCGCCGGGCCCGGTTTAAATGCTAGGATGCGCGCAATCGACGCCTTGCGGCCATCTCGGCGGCAAGGCAAACCCGGGGTGAACTCGGTCGCATCGGTCGGACGGAAAATCCATTTCCTCAAGAGCGGCGATCCGTTGGCTTCTCCCCGGCGACAGGCATTTCTGTCATTGCGTGAACCGTGGAATGAATGCAAGCCATGATCTGGGACGAAATCGATAGCCAACTGAGCGGCCTTGCGGAGCAGGGCCTGCTGCGCCGCCGCAAGACGCTGGACGCCCCCTGCGGCGTCGATGCCGTCGTCGGCGGCGAAGGGCTGCTTTCATTCAGCAGCAACGACTATCTCGGCTTGTCGGCGGAACCGGCGCTGGCCGAAGCGGCCTGCGCGGCGGCCCGTCGTTGGGGCGTAGGCTCCGGCTCCTCCCATGTCGTCAGCGGCCACATGACGCCGCACGAACAACTGGAACAGGAGCTGGCCGCATTCTCCGGCGGCGAGCGCGCCCTGTATTTCTGCACCGGATACATGGCCAACCTGGGCGTCGTGCCGACCCTGGTCGGACGCGGCGACGCGATCTTTGCCGACCGCCTGAACCATGCATCCCTGATCGACGCCGCCCTGCTTTCGCGCGCCGACCACCACCGCTATCCCCATAACGATATTTCCGCGCTGGAGCGGCTGCTTGCCGCCAGCGGAGCCAGGCGCAAGATGATCCTGACGGACGCCGTGTTCAGCATGGACGGCGACCTGGCGCACCTGCCGCAACTGTTCGAACTGGCCGAACGCTTCGACGCCTGGCTGGTGATCGACGACGCGCACGGATTCGGCGTGCTCGGCCCGAACGGACGCGGCTCGCTCGCCCATTTCGGCCTGCCCATGAGCCCGCGCGTCGTCTATATCGGCACGCTCGGCAAGGCGGCGGGCGTATCCGGCGCGTTCGTCGCGAGTTCGGACAAAGTGGTCGAGTGGCTGCTGCAGCGCTCCCGCACCTATATTTTCACCACCGCCTCCAGCCCCATCATTGCCGCGACCATGTCCGCCAGCCTGAAGCTGATCGAACAGGGCGAGCAGCGCCGCCTTCACCTGCAACAACTGATCGAGCGCCTGCGAACCCGGCTGTCGGGCACGCGCTGGCGCCTGCTGCCCTCCCCGACCGCAATCCAGCCGCTTGTCATCGGCGGCAACGAGGACGCGCTTCGGGTTGCTGCAGCGCTGGCCGAACAGGGCATCTGGGTGCCAGCCATCCGTCCGCCGACTGTTCCCAAAGGCACGGCGCGGTTGCGCATATCGCTGTCGGCGGCGCACAGCCTCGAACACATCGACCGTCTTGCCGCCGCGCTGGAAGGCATGCAATGAGCGACGTCGTTTTCTGGCACGGCTGGGGCATGCAGCCTTCGGTATGGAACAATGTCATCGCCCTGCTGGACAAGATGAGGGAAGGCGAATCGCTGCTGCGCGCGCAGCCTTTGCCGGGATACGACGGCACCGCGGCGCCCGAGCCGTATACGGCCGAGGCGCTGGTCGATGCCATGTTGGCCGAACTGCCTGGCCCGGTCGCGCTATGCGGCTGGTCGCTCGGCGCGATGCTGGCGCTGCTGGCCGCGCAACGTCATCCGGATAAAGTAAAACGCCTGATCCTTATAGGCGCAACGCCGAGCTTCGTCCGGCGCGAAGGCTGGCCGTGCGCCATGGAAACCGGCATGCTGGCGGAGTTCGCCGCAGCCGTCGCCCTCGATCCGCAGACGGCTCGCAGGCGCTTCATTGCGCTCTTCAACCAGAACGACTCTAACGCGCGCCACATCGGTCGGGCGCTGGCTCCGGCGGAAACACCGTCTGCCGCCGTGCTCGACTCCGGGCTGGCCCTGCTGGGGGAAATCGACCTGCGCGGCATTATCCAAACCATAGTCCAGCCGACGCTGCTTATTCATGGCGAGCACGATCCGCTGATGCCGCTGGCGGCGGCGCAATGGCTGGCTGAGACCATGCCGCACGCCCGGTTGGAGGTCTTGTCGAACGCCGCGCATGCGCCGTTCATTTCCGACCCGGCGCGCTGCGCCGCGCTGATCTCGGAATTTCTCGATGAGTGATGCAAGCGGCATCGGTGTCGTGAATGATGCGGGCGACATCGACAAGATCAAGGTCGGCTCGGCATTCGACCGCGCCGCAGGAACCTACGACGCCATGGCGCGCTTTCAGCACCAGGTCGGAGAGCGGCTGCTCGACCTGCTGCCGGTGCTGGCGGCGTCGGTACAGCAGCCCGAACGCATCCTCGACGGCGGCTGCGGCACCGGCTACAGCCGGGAATTGCTGGCCCGGCGCTGGCCGCATGCATCTCTGGCCGGATGCGACCTGTCGCTGGAAATGGCCCGACGCGCGCAGGCCAAGGGAATAGGATGCGTCTGCGGCGACCTGGAACGCCTGCCTTTTGCGGATGACAGCTTCGACCTGGCGTGGAGCAGCCTGGCGTTGCAATGGTGCAGGCCGGAGCGGGCCTTTTCCGAATTGCGGCGCGTGCTCAAGCCGGGCGGCGTCCTCGTCTTCGCCTCTCTTGGGCCGGGCACGCTGCATGAGTTCGATTTCGCCTTTTCCGGCATCGATTCGCACCGTCACGTGCTGCCTTTTGCCGCCTCGTCCGAAATCGGCATGGCGCTGGAAAATGCCGGCCTTGCCGATATAAGGCTGCTGCACGAGGAATGGATCACGCGCCACGCCGATTTCAAGTCCCTGCTCGCGACCATCCGCGGCATCGGCGCGGGCGAAGTCGGCGGCGAACGGCGGCGCACGCTGATGGGCAAGAACGCGTGGCAAACCGCGCAGGCCCGCTACGAAACCCTGCGCGACGCGCAAGGCCTGCTGCCAACCACATATCAAGTCCTGTTCGGCAGCGCCCGCAAATAGTGAATCCGCCGGGCCTGCAAGCGGTCTTGGGCGTCTTTTACCGCACGCCTTTTTCGGCCGGAAGCGGCCGTGGCATGAATCGGCAATATAATTGGCGGTTTGGAATTCAAGCCCGATCATGAGCCTTTCCGTTTCATTGCTGAGCATTGCAGGCGCCTTGACCCTGGGGACAATCAGTCCCGGCCCAAGCTTCGTCATGGTGGCGCGCACATCCGTCACGCAATCCCGCTCCCACGGTTTATCCGCCGCGCTCGGCATGGGCATCGGCGGCACGCTGTTTGCTGTGGCGGCCTTGTTCGGCCTGCAAGCCCTGCTGTCGGCGGTTCCGGGCCTGCACGTCATCATGAAGACCGCCGGTGGCGCCTACCTGGCCTACCTGGGCTTCCGCATCTGGAAAGGCGCCAGGGAAGACATCGTGTCTTCCGGCGGGGATACCCTGCCGGAGAAAAAACGCGCCCATTCCTTCGGCCTGGCGCTCGCCACGCAACTCAGCAATCCGAAGACGGCCATCGTGTACGCAAGCGTTTTTGCCGCGCTGCTGCCGCCTGAACTGCCTGGCTTCGTGCTGGTTGCGGTGCCTGTTGTCGTGTTTGCGATTGAAGCCGGGTGGTACGCCCTGGTAGCCGTCGGCCTGTCCGCATCCGCTCCGCGCTCGGCCTATCTGCGATACAAGACATGGATCGATCGGGCGGCGGGAAGCGTCATGGCGATCCTGGGAATCAAGCTCCTGTTCTCGGCCGTCGATAATTAAGCGCCGGCCATTAGGCTGGCGGACAAGGAACCGGCCGCAAAACGAAGACAGTTGGCGGCGCTCGTTATCCTTCCCTCAACCCTGAATTCCCGGCAAGGATGTGCTTGCGGAACGCTCGCGCCGGAAGTGGACATACGCCAGCACCAGCGCTGCCGCCTGCAGCAGCGCGCAAAAATACATAGGCGCGCCGATGCGCCAGTCCCCCTGCGGCAGGTGCGAAACCATCCCCAGCAACGGCGTGCTGATCAATGGCGCGATGACCGTCATCAAGCTGTTGAGCGAGTTGACCGCGCCCATCGTCTGCCCCTGGTTGTGCGTCTTGGCAGCGCTTGAAATGATGCTCTGGATGCAGGCGGCCACGGCGAAGCCGAGCCCGTTGACCACGATGATCGCATACATCATCCAGCCCTCGCTGGCGGCGCCCCACAATACGTAGGCAATGGTGGACGAAGCAAGGCCGAACACCGCCAGCCTGCGGGAATCGAAGCGTTTCAGCAAGCGTCCGAGCAGAATGCCCTGCACGATTACCGATATGACGCCGACCATCGCCAGCGACCAGCCGTTCTGCATCGGCCCCCAGCCGAACTTGAAGGTGCAGTACAGCACCCAGGACATGTGCAGGACGAACTGCGCCAGTCCGCAGCAGGCGATCACCGCCACCAGCATTCCCACGCCGGTCAGTTGCGTCAATTGCCGGAATGTGCTGACCGGGTTGGCCGTCCTCCAGATGAAGGGCCGCCGCCGGTCGGGCGGCAGCGACTCCGGCAGCACGAAATAGCCGTAGACCAGGTTCAGCATTGCCAGTCCGCCGGCGACGTAGAAAGGCAGGCGCAGGTCGATGCTTCCGAGAAGGCCGCCCATGACCGGCCCGATGATGAATCCAAGCCCGACCATCGCTCCCAGGGCGCCGAAGCGCTTGGCGCGTTTTTCGGGCGGCGAAATGTCGGCAACATAGGCATTCGCGACCGCCGCGTTGGCCTGCATCGCTCCCCCGAACAGCCGCACCACGACCAGCACCCACAATTCGGTCGCAAGCGCGGTGGCGAAGAAATTCAGCGCGAGCCCGCAAAAGCCGAGCAGCAGCACCGGGCGGCGACCATACCTGTCGGACAGCGCGCCCAGGATCGGCGAGCCGAAAAAATTGGCGATGCCGAAAGAAAACAGGATCGCTCCGAACCAGAAAGTCTGCTCCTCGGTCGAGCCGGTGAAGCTGCCTACCAGCGCCGGCAGCACCGGGACAATCAGTCCTATCGCTGCCAGGTCGATCAGCACCACCAGCATGATGAACGGCAGACCTGCGCTAATTGCCTTGCCAGGGAGGGAACGGTTTTCCGAGGTCACTTGCGCCGCTTTTTGAGGTTGATATCGTTGTCGCGCGATAAGGGAATGAGCTGGAACGCCGGAAGGCGGCATCGCCAGCTTAGTTCTCCGGCTAGCCCGGAATGATATGCCAACCGCGGCGATCAGTCCATGAATGGCCGCCATCCCGAGCGCACCAGAGGAACGGAGGATGTTTCGCCGCCTCTTTCTCCAGGGTATGGAACAGGACGTCAGGCATTGGCGGCGATCTCAGCCGACGAGCGGTTATGGAGCCTATCGGCATGAGCCGCCTGTCGGGCGGCCCAACTTGAGTAATACGGCAGATTGCACGGCGGGCGCGGCCTGATGCCGACCGCATGCAGGTCGCACGTATGCGCGGCGCGGCCCTACCCTGATAGACCTGGCCGGAATCAGCGCCGGCTTTTGCGCGTCATCAGGTAATAGCCGACCCCGATGACGGCGGACGCAACCGCCACCTTGCGAGCCAGTCCTGCAGGGTTGTGCTTCAGCTCCGACTTGCCGCCCATTTCGGCAAAGATATTGGGGATATGGCCGCTCATCAGATCCTGCCCGATGCCTTCGACTACGTTGACGCGGTCCGCCAGCAACAGCAACAGCCAGTGGCGAATGTCGTTCTCGCTCGATTTGAAGGCAAGCTCGCGTATTTTCCCGCTCAGGCCTGAAGGCGGCACGGTTGCGCCGAAGATCGGCGTGATGCCGGGCCGCTCGGTAGAGTGCAATATCTCCATCCTGACCGGCTGCTGCTCGGGCTGGTCCCAGTGCACTCCTTTCAGGCGGGGCGGCATTCTCTCCATCGGGTAGGCCGGGCGGTTCTTCGGGTCGAGGTCGGCGCCCCACCCTTTTATATGTTCATGGCTTCTTTGCGGTTGTGTGCTTGATTGGGTTTGCATGGCAATTCGCTCCTTCGCATGCCTGATGCACGCGCTTGGTGATTAACCTTAATGAAGAACGACTCCGGACTTGGGAGCGTTGGGCGGTATCAGGACGGTCTTGATGCAGTTATCGAGCTTGCTTGAGAAGATGTGGTACGCGTCGGATGCTTCTTCAAGCGGAACCCGGTGCGTGATGATCTTGCTGGGCTCGATCCGTCCGGCCTGTATATGCTCTATCAGGCGCGGCAAGTGGCGTTTTACGCTGGCCTGGTTCATGCGCAGCGTCAGCCCCTTGTTGAGCGCGTTGCCGATAGGGACGGCATTGAAGGTCGGGCCGTAAACGCCGACGATCGAAACATTGCCGCCCTTGCGGACGGAGTTGATGGCCCAGTGCAGCACCGTGGCGGCGCCTGCCTGCAGCTTCATGTAGCGCCCGGTAATCGATTGCGCGACGTTGCCTGCGGCTTCGCAGCCGACGCAATCGATGCAGACATCGGCGCCCAGCCAGTCGGTCATCTTCTTGATGTGGATGGCCATGTCGTCCACATCCTTGAAGTTGATGATTTCACACTGCGCGAAGTTCTTGACGAACTCCAGGCGGTAATCGACGTGGTCGACCACGATTACGCGGCCTGCGCCCAGAAGCCATGCCGACTTGGCGGCGAATATGCCGACCGGACCGGCGCCGAACACAACCACGGTATCGCCCTCCTTGATGTCGCCCATTTCCGCCGCCTGGTATCCGGTCGGGTAGGCGTCGGTCAGCAGCACCGCATCGTCAAGATCGAGATCGCCGGGAATAACCGTCGGGCCCACGTCAGCCATCGGGACGCGCACGAACTCCGCCTGCCCTCCGTCATAGCCGCCGGCGGTATGCGAATAGCCGTAAATACCGCCTATGGCCGTCGCCTCGGGATTGGTGTTGTGGCAATTGCCATAGAGCTCGCGCTGGCAGAAATAGCAGGAGCCGCAGAAGATATTGAACGGCACCAGGACGTGGTCGCCCACTTTCAGGTTCTGAACAGACGAGCCGATTTCCTCCACCACGCCGGTAAACTCGTGCCCGAACGTCGATCCGACCCGGGTATCCGGCACCAGCCCATGGTAAAGGTGCAGGTCGGACCCGCATATGCACGCACGCGAGACGCGGACAATGGCGTCGTTCGGGTGTTCGATCACCGGCTCCGGCTTCTGCTGCACGCGTACACGGTATGGTCCTCTGTAATTCATTGCCAACATAACATTCTCCTATCGGGAAGCTAAGAATGGCAGCCGGCCCGGCAGGACTGTCTTTCCATGGCGATCGTTCCCGATCCCTGCCGCGTCCGCTGCAAATTTGATTTTCAGGCGACAAAAAACATCCATACCCAGGCGTTTTCGATTCAAGCCGCTATCAGGACAAAGCGTTTTCCGGCCGTAGAACGCAAAAAACAGGGCAATCGTATTCGTGCCGACTCACCGCTATTGAAGAAACAGTAAGACCGGACAATTTGAAAAAGTTTTCACCTAAATGAACATACTTTGCGGTCGGCGATATTTCATCGGCGGCATGCTTGAGGATGCCTGAGCGGGCGGAAGCAGGCTTTTATGCCTCGCAGGCAATGGCAAAAAGCAGAAACGCGACAGGCGCGTCACCCGTTTTCGCGGCAAGATAGGGGTCGGCCCTACGCAAGGAGCAAGACTTCCGCGCCCGGTGGCAAGTGGATTGCAGCCCGGGCGCGGGTGGGGAACGTTCTTTCTGTTCCGGGCCTTATCCGCAACTGCAGACAGGCAGCGGCTTGGCAGCCTCTTGTTCCGCATTCAGGAACAGGGCATTGTTCTCAAGATGGATATGCTGCATCAGGTCGTCCCGCAGATCGGCCAGGCCGATATATAGCGCGCGCCAGGTGTTGCAGGCTATCGCCGGCGGCGTGATGTCGTCGGTCAGCTGCTCCATGCGCGCCAGGGCCTCGCCGTGCTGGTCGTGCTCGAACCGCATCATGCCGATCGGGCCCGGGGTTGAGCTGTAATAGCCGCGAATGATCATCGGAAACAGGATCTGCTCCTCTTTCATCATGTGGCTTTCCAGTTCCTGCTGCATCGTCATCAGATGCTCGGCCAAGCCGACCGGGCAGCCCGGGCGGTCGCCGTGCACATGCTCCACCCGTTGCGCCAGACGGATCAGTTCCGGCAGTTGTTCGCGGTGCCGCTCGTGAAAGCGCGCCAGGATGTATTCGATCGTTTCGGGAGCCGGCGCATCCTTCCAGTTGCGTTCGCCATTCGGCTTCGCGCTCAGGCGCTCCAATTCCTCGGTCAGCATGTCTGTATCGACGCCGCGTTTCTGCGCCGCATCGCGCAGGCTCTTGTCGCCGCCGCAACAGAAGTCGAGCTTGTGCTGATGGAATATGCGGGTTGCGCCCGGAATTTCGCAAGCGATGTTGCCGATGGTTTGATCAAGCAGAGTCATTTTTGTCCTCGTTAGAAAATAATTTACCTGCTTACCACTTAGCACGGTCCATGCCAATTTTTAAGTGTATGTTTATATTACGTATTTATATTTCATGGTAATTATTACCCTGTCCATTCAAGGTATTATTTACCGTTAAAGGTATAATTAACCCCATGGAAAATCACTATGCAATTTTTGCCGACCTTGCCAACAAGCTGCCGCATGCAGTCCGCCTGCAGCGCGTGGCGTCGGCCGTCCGCCAGCAATTCCAGTGCGGCGCTGTCGGGCTGCTGAAACTCGACGGCGAAACGCTGCGCCCGGTGGCCGCGGAAGGATTGGTGCGCGAAGCGCTGGGACGCCGTTTCGAAATCGCCCGGCACCCGCGCCTGGCTGCGATCATGGCGAGCCGCGCGCCGACCCGGTTCGAGCCAGGCAGCACCTTGCCGGATCCTTATGACGGACTGCTGGACGAACACCAGGGCCAGCCGTTGCCGGTACATGACTGCATGGGCATAAGCCTTCACATCGAGGGAAGGCCATGGGGAGCGCTTACCCTCGACGCCCTGCACCGCATGACGTTCGACGATGCCGCGCGCATGGAGCTGCAGCGCTATGCGCTCATGGTCGAAGCGGCGATCCGGGTCGCCGAGCTCGAGCAGGAAAACCAGGCGCTGCGCATGGGGCGCGGCAACGCCGACGTTTCCGCCGATGAAAGCGTTGTCGGGAAAACGGAAATCATCGGGCACAGCAAGGTGCTTCAGCGCCTTCTGCACGAACTGGATGTGGTCGCCGACTCCGAACTGCCGGTGCTGCTGACGGGCGAAACCGGCGTCGGCAAGGAATTGTTCGCGCACCGCCTGCACCAGCATTCACGCAGGCACGGCAAACCGATGGTGCACGTCAATTGCGCCGCACTGCCGGAGTCGCTGGCGGAAAGCGAGCTTTTCGGCCACGTCAAGGGCGCGTTTTCCGGCGCGACCGCAGACCGGCCCGGCAGGTTCGAGGCGGCGGACGGGGGCACGCTATTTCTGGATGAAGTCGGCGAATTGCCGCTTTCGATACAGGCCAAGTTGCTGCGGGCACTGCAAAACGGTGAAATCCAGCGGCTGGGAGCCGACCGGACGCTGCGCGTTGACGTGCGCGTGATCGCCGCCACCAACCGGCATCTGGGCAACAGCGTGCGCGACGGACACTTCCGCGCCGACCTGTACCATCGCCTGTCGGTCTACCCGGCGCTGATCCCGCCGCTTCGCGAGCGCGGCAGCGACGTGCTCGAAATCGCCGGAAGTTTTCTCGAACAGAACCGTTCCCGCCTCGGCGTTCGCAGCCTGCGGCTGGCGCCCGCCTCCGAAGAGGCATTGCTTGCCTACGACTGGCCCGGCAACGTGCGCGAACTGGAACACGTGATCAGCCGCGCCGCGTTGCGCGCGGTTAGCCGCGGCGCCGACCGCGCCGACATTGTTACGCTTGAACCGGAATTGCTCGGACTGGATGTTGCTGCCCGGCCGGACGGGCAGCCGGAAACGGCAGGCAACGCCCCTCTCCCGGCAACGGCAGGCGGCACGCCTCTTTCCTTGAAGAACGCCATGGAGGCCTGCCAGCGCCAGACGATCCGGGCGGCGCTTGACCGGACGCAGCAGAACTGGGCGGAAGCCGCGCGGCTGCTGAAGCTGGACGCCAGCAACCTGCACAAGCTGGCGCGGCGGCTCGGCATTAAATAATAATCCCATTGGACATAATGCTTCCGGGGTCCGCCGAATAACAAGTCGCTCTTCATCTTCGTTTTCAGCGGCATCCGCCATGGGGCACCGGTCGCTCGAGGCGCAGATGAGGCATTCGCCAACATCAAGCGGACTTACCTGCCGACTTTTGACTTGCAGTCAAAAGAGCGCTAATCCGATCGCCTACGATTCCGGCATGCGTAATTGCCAGGTCATGTTCCGCTCCCGGGATAACATGCAATGACGATTGAGCGATTTTTCGATGAAATAACCTGCCTACCGCAGGCGGACTGATACGGTCGCACTCGCCCCAGATCAGTAAAGTAGGGAGGCGCAGGCTACATAAGCGGTGCAGCATATCCGGCTTTTCTCTCAGTATCCATGTCGATGTATTCGGAAATGATGTTGAAAAGGCCTCTCGCCAGTCTTCCCCGTCGTAGCGAGTGACATCCAGCCCTCCGGAAGTCGCCACGAGCACCAGATGCGTCACCAACTCCGGATATCTCAAAGCCAATTCAATAGCGACGATCCCGCCCATGGACTGCGCCACCACGATAGACGGACGGTATAGCTTGTCTTTGGTTAAACGAATGAGACCGGCAAAATCGCCGACCTCCGGCTCATGAGCCTGGTTCCCCAACCCGGGCCAGTTGAGATATGTCTTGCTCCATGCGGCAGAAAGATGGGCGGCGGCCGAATGCCAGAATGCGCCATCTCCGCTTGCTCCCGGCAAGAATAGCAGCGAGGGATTTCTCGAAATGAAATCAGTCACAATGACGTTCCCCCATCATTTCACCCAGGATCGCGCTCAAGACATATATCCCTTCGTCAATTTCGCTCCGGCTTATATTCAAAGCCGGCATGAAGCGCAAGCTATGAGCACGAGGGGCGTTGAGCAGCAGTCCTGTCTCTCGAGCCCGATCCACCACATCGCAAGCACAGTCACGTCCGAGTTCCAGGGCCAACAGCAGGCCACTGCCCCTTACCTCCCCTAGCCCGTGCTTTTCCGATAAGAGTTGCAGGCGCGTTTTGAAGTAGTATCCAGTCTCCCGCACCGAGGCAAGGAAGCTTTCCCCTTCAACTATCCTCATGACAGCAAGACCTGCAGCACAGATCAGCGGATTGCCGCAGAAAGTTCCTCCCTGATCCCCGGGTTCAAAACAGGAAACCTCTTTTTTTGCGAGCAGTGCCGAGAGCGGAGTACCGCCGCCCAGGCCCTTGCCCAAGGTCATGATATCCGGTTCAATACCGAACTGTTGATATGCATACAGACTCCCGGTGCGTCCGCAACCGGTTTGAACCTCGTCAAAGATCAGCAACAGTTCGTTGCGATCGCAAAATGCCATGAGCTCATGCGCAAATTCACCGGTTATCGAAATGACGCCAGCCTCACCTTGGATTGGCTCCAGCATGACGGCAACCGTCTCGTCATTAAGAAGCGCTTGCACTGAGTCAATATCGTTCAGCGTTGCCTTCGGAAAACCCTGCATCTGAGGCGGAAACAGGCAATCCCAACCGGGTTTGCCGCTGGCGGACATGGCGGCAAGGGTACGCCCATGGAAACTGTTCCCAAAGGTGATGATTTCATGGGCGCCATTCTTATGGTTCTGCCCCCATCTGCGTGCCAGTTTGATCGCCCCTTCATTCGCTTCTGCGCCGGAATTTGCGAAGAAGACATGGTCAAAAACACTGTTTTTAGTCAGGAGCCGCGCCAATTCCAAGGCAGGACGGTTGTAAAAAGCCGGGCTGGGATTGATCAGGGTTTCGGCCTGCTGCACTAGTGCATCGACCAGTACTTTTGGCGAGTGTCCCAGGCAGTTCACAGCCCAGCCCTGCACCCAGTCCAGGTAACGTTTGCCTTGATCATCAAAAAGGTAACTTCCTTCTCCCCTTTCAAAAACCAGATCCGGCCTTTGTGTAATCGGCATGATCGAATCGTAAGGGGATTGAATAATTTTTTTCATAAATGCCTCGCAAGAAATAAAAAAAGCCACGGATGGCCGTGGCTTTGTCAGAGACTTAGAGTGAATCGGGGCTAAACTAACTTGAGATCGAACACCCTATATTCACACGTTCCGAACGCGCGCCACAACCCGCCAAGAATTGGCGTCGTGCATGGCTGTTACGTCGGATAAATATTGCGTTCATTCTTGAATTGTCATGCTTTAAACAAGCGAGGTCAATGGAAACACCCCATACAACGCCCCATAAGATCAAATTCATGCTTTTTCAAATGATGATTGTTTGTTTCTGGCAGGCAATGACGGGCATGTTCGACTGAAGCCTGCGCCTACACGTTTTGTAGGCGCAGAAGTATTGCCGCCTTTCCACCGCTGCCGGGAGAACAGGCTGCATTTTTGCTGGGGCGTCATGCGCGCACCGATATTTCTCCTGTTTCCGTCCCAGTCCGATTTCTTCCGGCTTTCGCTTCAAATGCTGCGATTGCCGTCCGCCGCCAACCGGCATTTCGGATTGGGACTACAATTTAAAACAACAAAACGGAGGATAAAATGAGCATCCTACAGATTGAGCAGCAAGCAGATTTTTTCAATGTCACCGTCGACGGCATCATGTTTACCGCCGACAAGTGCGACAGGGAATGGCTAATTGGCTATGGGGAAAACAACGGGCGAGATACCGAACGCGCTGCCGAATCAATCGGCATGACAACAGACGAGTTCTGGGCGCATTATCAACCGCTGCTGGACAATGCCGTCGGCTGGTAGGCATACGTAAAGTGGGCTGGCCGCATGCGGCATCCGGCAAGGCGGCAAGCTCAACCGGCAATACGGCTCCAGAAACTAACAGTAGGGCTGCATGTCGAATGAAAGGCGCAGTACATTTCATTTCAACACGTAAGCATGCCACTTCAAGAACCGCGTTACGACGCTTCCCATACTCCGGCCGGGCTGCTAAAGCCGGGGCGCAATTGCTGGCGCATTGAGCATGCGCGCCGCTTTGCAATGCTGGTCGATGCCGATGCGTATTTCAGAGCGGTGCGCTCGGCGATCCGCAGTGCGCGCCACAGCATATTCATTCTCAGTTGGGATATCGACAGCCGGATGCGCCTGGTGCCGGGCGGCGCCAACGACGGCTATCCCGAACCGCTCGGCGATTTCCTGCACGCCGTGGTGGCGTCGCGCCCGGGCTTGCGCGCGTATGTGCTGAACTGGGACTTTGCGATGCTGTACGCGCTCGAGCGCGAATGGCTGCCGGTTTACAAGCTGGACTGGCGCACCCACCGCCGCCTCGCGTTCCGCATGGATGCAACGCATCCTCTCATGGGATCGCACCATCAGAAGGTCGTGGTCGTCGACGACAGCGTGGCTTTTGTCGGCGGGCTTGACCTGACGCGGGAGCGGTGGGATACGTCGGCGCATGTTCGCGACAACCCTCTGCGCATTGCCAGCGACGGCAAGCCGTACGGGCCGTTTCATGACGTGCAGGCCGTGGTCGACGGTCCGGCCGCCCGCGCTCTCGGCGAACTTGCGCGCGCGCGCTGGCGGCGCGTCGACAGGCATGAAGCGGTTGCGCCAGCCGATGCCGAGCACGATCCGTGGCCATCCGATGTGGCGCCTGACCTGACCGACATCGACGTGGCGATAGCGCGCACCGAACCGGCGTTCAACGGCAGCGAGGGCGTGCACGAGGTGCGGCAACTGCATCTGGATGCAATCGCCGCCGCGCGCCGCTTCCTTTTTTTCGAAAACCAGTATTTCACGTCGGGCATGCTGGCCGATGCAATGGCCAGGCGCCTGGGCGAGCCGGACGGTCCGGAACTGATGGTGATCTCGCCGCAGATGCAGAGCGGCTGGCTGGAAGAGGCGACGATGGGCGTGCTGCGCGCGCGCGTTCACCGGCGGCTGAAGGCGGCCGACTGTTACGACCGGTACCGGATGTACTGCCCGCAACTGCCCGGGCTGAACGACCACGATTGCCTGGGCGTGCACAGCAAGGTATTTGCCGCCGACGACGACCTGTTCTCCATCGGTTCCGCCAACCTCTCCAGCCGCTCGATGGCGCTCGATACCGAGTGCAACCTCATCATAGAGTCGCGAGGCAGCGAACGCATCCGCGCCGCCATTGCGCGGCTGCGCAGCCGCCTGCTGGCAGAACATCTGGACACGTCGCCGCAGTCGGCCGACGCGGAGGTGCGCAACCGCGGCAGCCTGCACCAGGCGGTCGCGGCTCTCAGGCGCCCCGGGCGTTTTCTCGACGTGCTCGAACCGGCCGCTACGCCTGAACTCGATGCGCTGATCCCGGAACAGGCATTGTTCGACCCGGAACAGCCGATTAACCCGGACGAACTGGTTACCGAGTTCGTGCCGCGCGAGTCTCGCAAACCGCTGCCGCGCCGCATGGCCGGCATCGGCATGCTGGCCGTTACGCTGGCGCTGCTGGCAATTGCATGGCGCTGGACGCCGCTGCGCGAGTGGATCAACCTGCCGGCGCTGATCGGCCTGGCGCACGACCTCGACGCACTGCCGCTGACGCCGCTGGCGGTGATGATCGGCTATGTGGCGGCCGGTTTCCTGATGGTGCCGGTAATGCTGCTGATTGCCGTCACCGGCATTGTATTCGGCCCCTTGCGCGGGTTCCTGTTCGCCATCTGCGGCGTGCTGCTGAGCGCTGCGGCAGGCTACGGCCTGGGCCACTGGCTCGGGCGGGAGACCGTTCAGCGACTGCTCGGCCCGCGCATCAACCGTCTCTCGCGGCGCATTGCCAGGCGAGGCATCCTGGCGATCATGATCGTGCGCATGCTGCCGATAGCGCCCTTCATGATGGTCAACATTGTCGCCGGCGCATCGCATATCCGGCTGCGCGACTACCTGATAGGCACAGTGCTCGGCATGATGCCGGGCATCGCGCTAACAGTCACCTTCGTGCATCACTTGGCAGAGGCGGTCCGCAATCCGGGCGTGGAGTCGGTCGCCGTGCTCGTAGCCGTTGTGGCGCTGATGATCGGCCTGGCAATCATCTTGCAGCGGCTGCTCAGGCGAAAACGGGATACTGCCAGCAAGGATCGGGCTGCATGATGAAAAACGCCTCCCCTGTCATTTCCGCGCTACGGCAAGCCGCCCTGGAAGAGGCCGTGTCCGGCCGCACTCCGTGGCCGGTCACGCTGGCGACCTACAACATCCATGGCGCAGTCGGCCGCGACGGCCGTTTCTCGCCCGAACGGGTGGCGGACGTACTGCATGAAATCGACGCCGATATCATCGCATTGCAGGAAGTGCCGCTGGGCGGCGGGGAAACCCCTAATGTGCTGGCGGAACTGAAGCAGGCCACCGGATTCGACGCGGCCGAAGGCCCGGCCTGCGACAGTCCCGAGTGCCGCTACGGCAATGCGGTGCTTAGCCGCTATCCCATCCTTTCGGTGCGCGCCATCGACCTGTCGTTCGGCAGCCGAGAACCGCGCGGCGCGCTGGACGCCGACGTCGATTGCCATGGCCGCCGGCTGCGCGTGGTGGCAACGCATCTGGGCCTGCGCCCGGCCGAGAGGCGCCACCAGATTCGCCGCCTGCTGGAGATGTTCGATACGGAGGAGATGCCTGTAATCCTGATGGGCGATATCAATGAATGGTTCGTGTGGGGACGCCCGCTGCGCTGGCTGGTATCGCATTTCCAGGCGGCGCCGGCGCCTCGCACCTTTCCGTCAGGGCTTCCGCTGTTTGCGCTTGACCGGATATGGATCCGGCCGCGGAACCGGCTCGTGCATGTGATGGCGCATGCCACGCCGCTGGCGCGGATCGCATCGGATCATTTGCCGCTGATCGCGCATATTGAAGGGTAAGGCGATTTCAGAGGCAAAAATACGGGAATTGGAATTGGACGGCACCGCGCTATAGTTGCCTATAATGCTTGCTCGCCACCGGCAAACGGGTGGCTTGGGCCGATCCGGGCCCGGGAGATACGAGTGCGCCGTCTTGCTGAGTTCCGGCTTCAGATCGCGAAAGTATTCACGCCCAGCAGTTTTTCGATTTCCAGCGCGGACAGCGGCTCGGAGAACAGGTAACCCTGCATATAATCGCATCCCGCATCCACGAGGAGATCGCGTTGCCGTTCGGTTTCCACCCCTTCCGCGACCACCTTGAGCCCGAGCTTGTGCGCCATCACGATGATCGCTTCGCACAGGGCCATGTCATCCGACTCCTTCGCCAGGTTGCGAATGAAGCTCTGGTCGATCTTCAGGTAGTCGATATCGAACTTCTTCAAGTACGACAGCGAGGAATAGCCGATGCCGAAGTCGTCAAGCGCGACCTCGATCCCGGCGTCGCGAAAGGCAAGCAGCTGCCTGGTCACATTTTCGCTCGCCTCCAGCAGCAGCCCCTCGGTAATCTCGACCACGATCCCCTGCGCCGGCAGGCCCAACCTTTCCAAGTGATCGAACCAGACCGTCGAATCGATTCCCTCGTTCCTGAACTGCACGGGAGATATATTGACGCTGATCTGAAAGTCGGGGCGGTATTTCCCTCTCCAGATGGCGGCCTGCTTGGCCGCCTCGTGAAATACCCAGTCGCCGAACGCATTGATCATGCCGGTGTCCTCTGCGGCGGGGATGAATTCGGCGGGGTTGATCGAGCCCCGGGTCGGGTGTTGCCAGCGGATCAGGGCCTCGGCCTTGTGGATAGCGCCGGATGCCAGCTCCACGATGGGCTGGTAGACCAGTTCGAACTGATTGCCCTCCAATGCAACGCGCAGGTCGTTGACCAGCCGCATTTTAGCTTGCGCGGTTTCCTGCATGGAGGCGGTGAAGTACTGGTACTGATTCCTGCCGCGCTGCTTGGCGGCATACATGGCTTGGTCGGCATTTTTCAGGAGATCTTCGATCTCGGTTGCATCTTCAGGGTAAAAAGTAATGCCGATGCTGGCCGATACATGGGCAAGCTCATCGCCCAATTGAAAAGGCTCGGACAGTTCTTGCAGGATATGGCGAGCGACCCGGTCGACGTCGCCGGGGTCGTGCAGTTCGGACAGGATAACGGTGAACTCGTCGCCGCCAAGGCGCGCCACGGCATCGATCTCGCGCACGCAACCGTTCAGGCGGTCCGCCGCTCCTTTCAGGAGGATATCGCCCATGTCGTGGCCAAGAGTGTCGTTCACATCCTTGAAGCCGTCCAGGTCCAGGAACATGACTGCCAGCGGCAGCCCGGTGCGCCGTGTCTTTTTGACTTCCCGTCCCAGTTGGTCGCGGAAGAGCCTGCGGTTGGGAAGACCGGTCAAGGCGTCGAAATTGGCCTGGCTCCAGATCAGCTCGTCCGATTCCTTTTTCTTGGTGATGTCGGAAAAAAGAACAAGTCTCTGTTGAGGGGAACCGTCGGGGGCGTATGTGGTGTTGATGGAAAGCATGACGGCAAAATCGTCTCCGATCCGGGTTCGGCACCAGAGTTCGCCCTTCCAGTGTCCGGTCATTCCGATGTCTTCCCACATGGATTCGTAGGTATGTCCGCCCTGCCGCTCGGATCTCAGGATATCCGGGCTTTCCCCCAGCACGTCACCCGCCTTGTAGCAGGTAATCCGTTCGAAGGCGGGATTGACCGCAATGATCCGGCTTTCGACGTCGAGGATCATCATCGCTTCATTGCTGTCGCGGTATACCATCGCCGCGAGTTTCAGCGCTTCTTCCGACTGGCGCCGCTCGGTTTCCTTGTCGAAGTTGTCCAGCGCGAAACTGATGCTGGCCTTGATTCTCTCCAATAGCTGGACGATCTCCGCATCGAACGCATTAACGTGGTCGCTGTATACCATCAGCACGGCACAGGATCGGCCGGAGCGCATTATGGGAAACGCGGCCATGGACTGAATTCCGTATTTCCGGTTCGTCTCGCGCCACGGCAATGTCGATTCCTCCCTGCCGATATCGTTGGCGACCGCGGAACGGTTTTCCCTGCATGCGGTCTCGGCAATGCTCTTGCCTTCCGCCGCGTCCGGGGACGTCAGGGATGCAAGGTCGTCGAGATACCCTTCCGGCCTGCCGTTGCTCGCAACAGGGATGAAGCGCCCGCCCTCCTCGGCAACGCCAATCCATGCCAGCACCATGCCTCCATGTTCAACTGCAATCCTGCATACCAGCGGGAACAGGTCGGATTCGGCCTGCAGGTGAATAATCGCTTCGTTGGTCGCGCCGAGCGCGCGGTACATGTCCAGCAAGCGATGCTCGCGTGCCAGAGCGGCCTTTCTTTCGGTAATGTCCCTGATGATGTACTGGACAAATTGTTCTGTTCCCCTTTCAATCATCCGGGCGCTGACTTCGACCGGGAACTCGGTTCCGTCAAAGCGAAGATGGGCGCTCTCGAACATGAGGCTCCTGTTTTGCCTGATCTTGCTCCAGAGAGGCTTGAACGCATCCCTTTCAACCGGGATCCGCAGTTCAGGCAGGCTTTTCCCGATCAGGCTCGCACGGGGCAGACCGTATGCCTCTTCCGCCCTGTCGTTGGCCTCCATGATGTTTCCCGACTTGTCCATCAACAGGATGATGTCGTTGGCATGCTTGCTCAGATATTCATTTTGCCGGGAAAGGAATTGCTGCGTCAGTTCATATTGCAACTGCGCCGCCTGGTACTGGGCGGCGCGCTTGCGCCACCAGAAGAACAGGGACAAGCTTGTAACGGACAGCAGCAGGAATGCCAGCACGGCGGCGATATACGCTCTCTGGCGGACAGGCGCGTACACTTCGTCGATGTCAATCTTGGAGATCATGAACCAATCCGTGTCCGGAATCTTCAGCGAATAGCCGATTGCGGACGCTCCCCGGTAATCGGATCCGGCAAGAATGCCCAGCTTGCCCTGCGCCGCCTGCGTAACCAGCATGTCCTTATTGTCCAGGGAAATGCGCCGCGGCATTGCCGTGCCATGCAAATTAACCGGTTCGTTCATCATTACCGCTTCATTACCGTCACGCACGAACAGTAGCGTCTCGGCCGTCTTGCTCGATGTCGGCCAGCGCCGGAGCAGCGGGAATAAATATTTGTCGACGTTCAGCTCGATCCATGCAACCCCGATGATCGTATCGCCTGAGTTGGCGGGGATGAGCGGCGAGATCATGGGCAGGCTGGCTTCGAGAGAGCCGTCCGGAAGCGTGCTCCAGCGCAGTTCACCCATGACGGTCTGGTTCAGACCGATCGCATGACGGATGAGCTTGCTGTCGAACGATTTTTCCGGCAAGTCCGTATGCACGATGCCGAGAGGTTTGCCGACCTTGTCCAGAAGCGTTACCCCCACGAAGGAATACCGTTTGCACATGATTTCCATGCGACTGGCTACCCACTTTGCTTCCGTATCCGACTGTTTTCCTTGTTTGATCCACCTGTCGGTGTGATCCGCTATCTGGGAGTTTTTTGCCCTTCCTTCGACGTTGATCCTGCTTTGCGTTAGCCATTGGTGGATCAAGTCCGCCTTCAGTTGGGCAATGGTTGCCAGGTTCTGCTCGATTATCTCGGTCTCGGTCCGGCTCTGCTTTTCGAATATGAAATAACTGCCCGCTCCAAACGCCAGCAGAAGACAGAACAGTAAAAGCAGCGGGAATCGTAGTTCGACGTGGGATACATTCTGTCTTTCCATGAATTCGCCAGAAACAGGAACGGAAGGATCGTCCGGATTGCTGTCGGTCATGGTTGCCTCATCTTATATAAGCCGAGGTTCTGACGGGTGCGGCAAGGCTGCAAACAAGAAGAAACTCATGGTGGAGTTCGCCTGGTATGGGTGGCTGCAAAGAAGTTGCTTTTTGGAATTATACAATTTACAACAATCTTTTGGGCTCATTTGTTGTTTTTTTCGAAGGCAGGCTCTGCTGGATCGGGTTCGCAATTGACCTGATCCGGAAGAGTGCAAACCGGCAATGGCACAGGCGATCGGGCATCGCATAATTCCGCCGGGCAGTGCGTGGGCTATCAATTGCTTGCTGTGGCCCCGGTGGCTTCGAGGGTGTCCAGCAACGTCCGGCGTATCGGGCCGGCGACGGCCAGACCGCGTTCCGCCGCTCGTCTTGCCTCAGCGCGACGTCCCAGTTCCAGCAGCACGCGTGCCTGGTTGTTATAGGCCGCAGCCAGGCCGCGCGTTTCAGCCACGCGCCGAAAGACTGCCTCGGCGCCGACGTTATCGCCGGAAGCATGCAGGGCGTTGCCCAAGCCCATGGCCAGCGTAACGTTACCGGGCCAGCGTTCAAGACCTTTTCGATAGGCGAGCGCCGAGGCGGATGCCGGCGCGTTGCGTTCGAAGGCGACTAATGCGCGGGTAGCCTCATCCTCGGTTGCGGTTGCGGGCAGTTGGCCCGGAGGCAAGGTGACGAAGGCCCAGCGCTGGCTGCGATTCCAGGTGTGCTCAAAGGTGCGGAAACTGATTTCCTGGCGTTTCGTCGCGCCGGAACGCAACAGCATGTCGCCAGCGTCGAGATCGTAGCCCACGACAACTGCATAGTGCCACGATGGAATCCAGGAAAGTCCGAGGTTAAGCAGCACGACAACAGGATGGCCGACAGCAACCTCGCGCATCAAATCCTCCAGCGTATCCGGAATAATTGTCGCAACCGCCCCATGGCGACGCGCGCCGGCCAGCATCTCGATCTGCAGCGAACCTTCGCGGCCCGGCAGGAACACATCGCCGCTCAGGGATTCAGGCTGTACCGACAATCCCGCGGCTGTCAGGCTGGTTGCGAGCGCAGCCGGGCCGCAGAAGCGCTTGTCGTCAGGGAAAAAAGGCGTATCGGCCAACTCGACCCGAGCCGGCAGGTCGGAAGGGCGTTGCAACTGGAGTTGGGCGCTCTGGGTGGCGCAACCGCCCAGTACCGACAAAGCGAGCGGCACGATGGCGGCGACCGAAAGGCGCCGACGCCATCGTGCGGACAGGTGAAAGAGCAAACCCACTATCCGTTAGCGTACCGACCGGGTGAATGGGAAAATCTTGGTAAAGCCGAGGATGTCGGTCACAATCAGAAGCACGAATATGAACACGATCGCTCCGAGGACGTCGCTTGCTCCTGCCGGTGCGCTGTTGATCTTGTCGGCGAGATTTCCCGCTTCGGTGTCGGTCAGCGCAGCGATACGCTGTGCGGCGGCTGTCGGGCTGACGCCCAGGCGCTCCATTTCGGCCCGAACGTCGGCACGGGCAAGCGCGGTAGCCAGGCGGGCATGGCCTGACTCAGCCTGATTGTTGGAGGAAAGACGGGCAACCTCTTCGGTAGAGATCATTCCGGCATGGACAGTCTGGATCATGGTTGCATTGATAATGCAAAGGCTGATAACGATGGCAAGAATGCGCTGAAGACGTTTCATTGTTTTCTCCTTGGGTTGGTTTATGCGCAGAAATACAGCAAGCCGGGCCTTTCCAGGAGTTTTCCCGCCAGTTCTCTACCGGCGACGTATACGTGGCAGGACTGAACCAGGTGATGTCCCGCCTGGTCTGGCATTCTGTAACTTTGACTCCGATGGCGAGTTCGTCATGCTGTCCACCTTAAGACATTTCCGGCAAAATAAAATCCTGCAAAACCCTATGCTATTGGAGGTTTTATGCGATTAAGCCCGGATTTATCAAAAACTTTGCGGTACGGTTAGCGCGAATGGAGAAATAGTCAATCTATGGCATGCGGTAATCGGCCCAACCGCTTTTTTAAGCGATTGCAAGCTTTTCCGCACGGCTCAATACGAATTGAATAAGACATGCGACGCAAGCTCAAGCCCGGGCTGCGTCCCCTAACGCTTGCTCGTAGCCAGCAGGTGCGTGACCTTGGGCCGCTCCGGACCCGTGTGGAATGCGCGCGCCATCTTGCTGACCTCCCGATCAGCAACCGTCACCCGCTCGTGCTGGCGCAGATGCTCCAGCCACGATTCGACCATGAAGCACTCGACCACGCGGCCGGGATGCTCGACGTCGTCGAAAAGCTCCCACATGAATGCGCCGTCGCGACGCCTGACAGTACGCATTTTATGCATCTCGTGGGCGAATTCCTTTCTCCTGGCCGGGTCGATCCTGTATTCGACCAGGACCATGACCGGACCGCTATCCATTTCCTGCTCATCGTGGCCCATGGGCGTCGGCCAGTCCATGGAGGGCGAGAGATCGGCGACATCATGCAGGCCGACGCGATAGCGCCAGGTTGCGGGAATGCCGATCAATGCGCCGACGGCTGCAACCGTCAGTGCCGCCGGAATGCCGGCCATGGTGGCAACCTGCCCCCAGAGCGCGCTGCCGACGGCCATGCCGCCCGTGAACACGATCCAGAAAAACGCCAGGCCGCGCGCGCGAACCCATGCAGGCAGCGCGGTCTGGGTTGCGGTAAGCAGCGACGACACGACGCTCATCCAGGTAAAGCCGATCAGCAGCATCGCGCCGCCGACAACCTGCACGGAACCGCTATGCGCCAGCGTCAACATCGCCAGTGTATAGAGAAAGGTGGCGACCGCAATGATCTTGTCGCGCGACAAGCGCCTATAGACGCGCGGCAGCAGGAGCGCGCCGCAAATTGCGCCGATGCCGACACAGGCCAGCAACAGCCCGTAGGTGCCGGGGCCGGCGTTCAACTCTTGCCGCACGATCAGCGGCAGCAGCGCCCATGAGGCGCTGGCAAAAATGAAGAAGGCGCTTCCGCGCATGAGAACCGCGCGCAATTCGGGCGCATGGCGCGCAAAGCGCAAACCGGCGCGGACTGCGCCGACCAGGTTTTCATTGGGCAATGTGCTCTTGGTCGGCAAACGCCGCCATTTGAGCAAAGCGCCAATGACGGCCAGAAACGATACGGCATTGACGACAAACACGACTCCCGGCCCGCTGGCGGCTATGATGATCCCGGCAATCGCCGGGCCGATGGCACGGGCGGCATTCATCGCAATCGTATTCAACCCGATCGCCGTTTGCAGTTCGGCGCGGGGAACCAGTTCCGGCGTTATCGCGCCCCATGCCGGCATCATCATTGCCGCCCCTATGCCGAGCGAAAAGGTTAGCAGCAGCAATAGCGGCGCGGTCATCAATCCGCTCAGGGTAAGCGCGCCCAGAACCGCCGCCGAGAACAGCATCCAGGCTTGGGTTGCAATCAGGTAGCGCCGCCGGTCCATGATATCGGCCAGCGCTCCGGCCGGCAGTGCGAGCAGGAACATGGGAGCGCTGGTCGCCGCCTGCACCAGCGCCACCATCAGCGGGCTGGGCGCAAGGGAAGTCATCAGCCAGCCTGCTCCAACCTCGTGCATCCAAGAGCCGATATTGGAAAAAAGGGCGGCAATCCACATCATCCGAAAGACCCGGCGCTTTAGCGGATCCCAGGGACCTGTTTGTACCTTTACTGTTTCGTTGTCGTTATCGTTGCTTTTCACGTTTCTCGTCTTGAATTCACGAACATTCGAATAATACAGCCGCAGTTGGCATCAACCCTTGCCCTGGCGGCGAATGCCAAGCCCATAAGATACCATTCATGGGCGCTCATTCATCGTATTCGGGGCAAAGGATGCTTCGCGTCAAAAAAGGCTCCGTCCGGTTGAAGCGGATCAATGCGCGGCATGGGCCAGCCGCATGAGTAAGCTGCGGCGAAGCGATGCCCCGCCAGGGCGACCTCGTCAGTTCTTTGCAAAATACTCGGCCAGACTTTCCTGCAATCCCTGCTCGATCACGGTTTCGACCTTTTTAGAAAGCGCGTCGTCTGACCCTTTGAATACGAACAGGCGGTATACGCTTGCGAGCGTCAATAAGGCCGGGTCGGCTATCAGGATCCAGCGCTCGCCCCTTCTGTTCGCAATCCGCCGCCAGCGCCGGAAACGAATAGGGGGATCGGCCTTGATGTGCGCCACCCATCCCGCCTGATGCATCACGTCCAGCAGGTTTTCTATTTCGTCCGCGCCCAAGTGCGTCAGAGCTGGCAGTTTCTTTTCCTCCAACGAAGAGGATGTTGCCATTTTTGCCTGATACAGCGCCTTGATCACTTTCATCGCATCGGTAAAGGCGCTTCCCGGAAAGGGAACATGCTTCCAGCGCCCGAACTTCACGATCGGCATCGTTGCCGCCACCACGGCACCAACCAGCGTGATCAGCCATGACAAGTACATCCAGACCAGGAAGATAGGAACCGCGGCCACGGCGCCGTAGATCATGCGGTAGCTTGAAAACTGAAGGATGAACGCGGCGAACAGGCGCTTTATGACTTCAAACGCGAGCGCGGAGAACAGTCCGCCGGCTGCTGCGTCGCGCCACTCCACCGTGCGGTTCGGAACCACCCGGTACAGCAGCGTATAGGTGCCGATAGTCCAGAGAATCGACAGTATTTCGACCGTGGCGGCGTCGACGAAAGGAATGCGGCCGGCGAATCCGCTCGCCGCCGTATACAGGTTCGCCGTCAGCGATAAGGATACGCCGAACAGGAACGGCCCAAGAACGGCGACGCCCAAGTACAGCCCCATTCTCCTGGCAAGCGGACGCTTGCTTTTTACGCGCCATACCTGGTTGAAGGATCGTTCGACCATGCGGATCGTCAGCGAAGCGGTGATCACCAGCGGGACGGCGCCGATTGCCGAGACGCGCGCCGCCTTCGAGGAAAACGCCGTCAGGTAACCCAATATGGTGGAGGCAACCCCTTTCGGGATCATGCTCTGCAGGAAATACGCCTCAAGCGTTGCCCTCAGGGTTCCGAACTGCGGAAAAGTGGTAAAGACCGCCAGCGCGATAGTGAGGGTGGGCACCAGTCCCAGAATAGTAGTAAAGGTGAGGCTGCCTGCAATCTGCGGCAGGCGCTCTTCATTCATGCGCTTCCAGGCAAAACGGACCAGGTTGCACGCCTCGGGCCATGACGATCTGCAAGCGGAAAGGAAACGAGTCAGGGGCATAGGGTATGTAAACTCATTTCATAAACGGGTTTGCGCTCCAAGGAACGAAAAATTGAACAATGGGCAACGTGGCCCCTATAATACCAATTACTCAAGCCGGCCGATTGATCGTATTACGGTTGGTAGCAATTTGTTCACATATAAACGGGAACCCGGCTTTTTACCCGCTTGTTTCCCGCAAGCAGTGGCAGGACCGATACGACTTTTTTGCAACAGCCGGAGCGAACTTTCAAATGCAGCCATTTCTGGATCAATGCCGGGCTATTGTCGGTGAATCGCATGTCATCGTCGATACCGGCATGGACGCGTTCCTGACGGACTGGCGCAACCGATTTACCGGCAGCGCGCGCGCGGTAGTGCAGCCGGCCTCCAGCGACGAAGCGGCGGCTATCGGGCGCCTGTGCTGTGAATTCCTGGTGCCGATCGTTCCTCAAGGCGGAAATACCGGGCTGGTGCTGGGCAGCGTGCCGGATGCGCGCGGCAATGCAATCGTGCTTTCGCTGACGCGCCTGAACCGGATTCGCGAAATCGACGTCCTCAACAATACGATGACGGTCGAAGCGGGCTGTCTGCTCGAGAACGTCCGCAATGCGGCTGCCGAAGCCGGCCTGCTGTTCCCCCTTTCCCTAGCCTCGGCCGGCAGTTGCACCATCGGCGGCAACCTGTCGGCGAACGCCGGAGGCACTGCCGTGCTGCGCTACGGCAACGCGCGCGAACTGTGCCTGGGACTGGAAGTGGTCACGCCGCAGGGGGAGATCTGGAACGGGCTGAGAGGATTGCGCAAGGACAATACCGGCTACGATCTGCGCGATATCTATATCGGCGCGGAAGGCACGCTCGGCCTGATCACAGCCGCCGTGCTGAAACTTTTTCCGCAGCCGAGGACCATGCTGACCGCGTTCGCCGCGCTGCAGACTCCGGCCGCCGCCCAGCGCCTGCTCGCCATCGCGCGCAAGCATTGCGATGCGGCGCTGACCGGATTCGAACTGATGTCGGACTACAGCCTGCGCCTGGTCACGAAGCATTTTCCGCAGCTTGCCATGCCGTTACCCGCGCAGCACCGGCAATACGTGCTGCTGGAATTGTCCGACGGCGATTCCCAGGATCATGCCATGGCCATGCTGGAAGCCGTTATCGGCGACGCCATCGACGAGGGCATCGTTCAGGACGCGGCGGTTGCATCCTCGATTGCGCAATCGAGGGCAATGTGGCACCTGCGCGAACACATCTCCCTGGCGCAGGCGGCCGAAGGCAAGAACATCAAGCACGACATTGCCGTCCCCTCCTCCCGCGTCGCCGATTTCATCGAAGCGACCGACGCCTTGCTGCAGCAACATTTTCCAGGCTGCCGAATGGTCACTTTCGGCCACCTCGGCGACGGAAGCCTGCACTACAACGTCTCGGCTCCGGAGGGAGTGGCGCCCGACGAGTTCCTGAGGCAGCAGGGCGCAGTCAACCGCATCGTCCACGACAGCGTGAACAGCTTCAACGGCTCTATCTCGGCCGAGCACGGCATCGGCGCATTGAAGCGCGGCGAGATTCTGCTCTACAAATCCGATCTCGAGATTCGCCTGATGCAAAAGATCAAGAACGCGCTCGACCCGCTGCACCTAATGAACCCCGGCAAGATCCTGTAGAAATCGTTCTGCGGATGCGTTTTCCGCTCGGCGCCCCGCTCTGCTTTATCTGACGCCCCAGTCGCTTTCGGTCCCGGCCAGCTGGCCCTTGTCGACCAGATGCCAGCCGGTCAGTTCCCGCTGTTTCTCCTGGCTGACGGGATCGGAAATCCGGTTATTTTTCGGCCTTTCCCCATCCATCACGAAACCGTTGTTGTCGCAGATAAGGCCCGGCACGATCTGATACTGCTCCAGGTCCTGCTCGGTCAGGTCTACCAGGTAATGGGATGACGCATCTTGCGCAGCTATGCGGGCAACCACGACGGCGCCTTCTTTTTCAAGGGCGTAAGGCAGCCACCAGGCGCGGCTGGTGGCCCGATACAGTTGACCGCCCTTGACGAAGATCGGACTGGTCCTGGCGTGCATAGGCATCTCCGAAATCACTTGACTGGGTTTTCATGCTATTTCAAGACTCTTTGACAACAATCGCCGGCGGTGGTTGCATGAGAAAGATAATTTATTGACAATCAAATCGATGCATGGGCAGCAGTCTGGCCGTATCGGATTTTTATGTATGTGCAGGGATAGTCGTAAGTAATAAAGTCTGTCGGATGCGATGCTTCCAAGATGAATTGGCTTGAGGCGCGCATCAGCTTGAGAAAAACCCGCTGTTTCCAGGTTTGGATGCGGGCTCCTCCAACCAAACAAAATCAAGCAAAAAGCCCAGTCTTTTGAACCGGGCTTTTTGCTTTTTGACGTTCGTAAAGAAGTAACGTGGGCATTTGTAATCAATTACCACGCCTTTTGTGC